>ERZ824522.149-NODE-149-length-97598-cov-9.308028_pt1 | contig 97598 bp, 80 predicted proteins | sample MGYA00519935_ERZ824522 | MGnify/ENA primary metagenome ERZ824522 (study PRJEB31778, sample SAMEA3449160) | human gut metagenome | biome: human gut; feature: human-associated habitat; material: faeces | place: United Kingdom | collected 2010/2012 ...
TAAGGAAACTCTCGTTCCCTGCTAAGGAAACTCTCGTTCCCTGCTAAGGAAACTCTCGTTCCCTGCTAAGGAAACTCCCGTTTCCTGCCAGATGAAACTTTAAAAGGCTAATTATCAATTGAAATTAAGTGCCCGTTGCGCCAGAAACTCGACAAGCCTTGGTTTGTAGTTGTCGGAGATCGGGATATGCTCTTTGCCGAACACGATCCGGTTCCGTTCGATCACCTTGATCTTCTCCGGCTGTACGATAAAGGAACGGTGTACGCGGATAAAACGGCTTGTCGGCAATATCTCTTCCAGCGATTTCATGCTCATCAGCGAAAGGATGGGATGCGGTTCGTCCTCGATAAAGATCTTGACATAGTCTTTCAGCCCTTCGATGTAGAGTATCTTGCGCAGTTCGATCTGTACCTGTTTATATTCAGTCTTGATGAAGATCGACTCGATCTCTGTTGCAGGTACTTGCACATGCTCGTACCATTGTAACGCCTTGTTGGCCGCCTTGAGGAAGTCCGGGTAACTGATCGGTTTCAGCAGATAGTCAAGAGCGTTCACTTTGTAGCTGTCGAGAGCATACTGTTCGAAAGCCGTCGTAAAGATGATGCGGGTGTCTGCCTCCAGTATCCGCGAGAATTCCATGCCGCTCAACTCAGGCATCTGGATATCGAGGAAAAGCAGCTCCACTGGCTGGGCGCTCAATACAGGCAATGCCTCGAGGGCACTGCTGAACTTACCCGCCAGGCGGAGGAACGGAGTCTTGTTTACATAACTTTCCAGCAGACTGATAGCCAGTGGCTCGTCATCGATGATTGCACACGTTAACGTCATAATTTCTTGCTTTTATGTACTTATAAATCCTTATGCCTGCAACTCTAACAGGCAGACATATTCGTCCCCCTTTTGCCCGTAAGTAAAAATATGATGAGACGGATACAATAATTCCAGCCGTCGGCTGAGGTTTTGAAGCCCTATACCGGAACCGCTCTTGTCCTGCCCATTATCTTTCGGAAAGTGGCTGTTGCGGATGGAGCAGACGATCCGTGTTCCTTCCTGGTGAATCTTCAGGTCGATAAAAGAGGGTTTGTTGTGACTTACCCCATGCTTGAAAGCGTTCTCGATCAGGGAGATGAAGAGGAGAGGTGCCACTAGGGTTTCAGGCGTGGCAGCCGATATGTCGGTAGTCAGTTTCACATGTTCCGGCAGGCGGATACGCATCAGTTCCACATAGTTCCGGATAAAGTCGAGTTCCTTCTCCAACGGAACCATCGGCTGGCTGCTGTCGTAGAGCACGTAGCGGAGCAGGCGGCTCAGGTCGTGCACGGCCTCTTGCGCCCTCTCCGGGCTGAAAGCGATCAGACTGTAGATGTTATTCAACGTGTTGAAGAGAAAATGCGGGTTCAACTGGCTCTTTAGGTTCTGCAATTCCGCTTCGGCACGGCTTTTCTCCAACTCCCGGCGCGACGATTCCATCTGATACCAGCTTCCGGTCATCTTGATGGCGACGCTTAGCCCTGCCACCAGCATATACAGCATGGCGTTCACCATAAAAAAGCCGACTATCTCCTGCCATTCCCTTTCCGGTCTCGGATGTTCCCATTCGGGGTGCGGGAGCAGTTCGAACATCAGATGGACGGCTCCCATTGCAGCGGCGATCAGTACGACATTGCATAGCAAGAATTTCCAGGGATGCTTCGAGAACAGGAAATGGTCGATCAGCACAAAATAGTTGGCATAGAATACGAGCACGAACGACAACGGGACGATCATGGAGCGTATATAGCTCAGAACTGTCACCGTCTGCGACTCGCGTCCGGTGAAGAAGAATGGTAGCCCGAAGAGAATCGCCCAGGCTGCAATATGAATCAGTTTCCCCATCCCCTTAAAGGGGGGAGCCGGTAGTGTCTGCATTGTCTCTGTTGTTTCCATTTCTGCAAAGATAATGTTTTATTCATACCGTATAGCCTCTATCGGGTCGAGCTGTGCCGCCTTTTTGGCCGGATACCATCCGAAGAATACACCGGTGACGGTACATACGGCGAACGACAGGATGACGCTCCAAGGCTGGATGAAGATCGGAAAGTGGGCGACCCCGTTCACGACAAGGGCCGCGCCCACTCCAAAGACTACACCTATCAGACCACCTGTCACACTGATCAGGATGGACTCGATCAGGAACTGTGCCAGGATGTCTATGCCTTTTGCCCCGATACTCATGCGGAGGCCGATCTCACGTGTACGCTCGGTTACGCTGACGTACATGATGTTCATAATCCCTATACCGCCTACGAGCAGCGAAATACCCGCCACAGCCGCCAACAGCACAGTCATCATATCCGTAGTGCTTGTCAACATCGTGCTCAACTCCTGCTGGCTACGGATGGTAAAATCATCATCGTCGCTTTCCTTCAACTTATGGTTGCGGCGGAGTATTTCGGTAATCTCGTCGATGGCCTGGTCGGTGTATTCCTCTTTGAGAGCCGAACAGGTAATGCCTTGCAGATGGGTGATGGCCAGGACCTTTTTCTGAATAGTTGTGTATGGAGCTAAGATTAGGTCGTCCTGGTCCATTCCCATGCTGTTGTATCCTTTGCTTTCCAGCACGCCTACAATGCGGAAAGGTAATTTCTGAAAACGTATGACCTTGCCTACCGGGTTGCTGCCGTCAGGGAAGAGGTTGTCGACGACGGTTTTGCCGACCACGCATACTTTGGCAGCCGTCTGGATATCCTGTTCGGTGAACATGTCACCGTCTTCGACTTTGTAGCGTCGTATTTCCAGGTAGTCGGGACTGATGCCGTAGACTGTGGTTGGGGCATTGTTGGCACCGTAGATCGCCTGTCCGCTACTGTTGACGGAAGGAGAGACGGCTGAGACAAAGCGTGTTTCATCCACAATGTTTTCGTAATCTTGCAGCTTCAGGGTTTCCATCGCGGAGGCGTCCTGCCGGACACCTCCCCGCACGTCGGCCCCCGGATGTATCATGATCATGTTGGAACCCATCTCGCTGATCTGTGCCTGGATGCTTCGCTTCGAGCCTTGTCCGATGGCAAGCATCGTGATTACGGAGGCTACGCCGATAATGATCCCCAGCATTGTGAGGAAGCCGCGCAACTTGTTGTTGGCGAGTGCCCGGACGGCTATTTTTATTAGGTTTGTTCCGTTCATTGTAAATAATGTGCGAATGTGAATAGTTATTAATCTTCATTCTTTGGCAACTGTGCCAATGCTTCCGCTGCGTTCAGGATATTCTTGTTGACTGTATCGGAGGTGACATGTCCGTCGCGCAACGTGATGTTGCGGCTGCTGTACTGGGCGATCTCCGGGTTGTGAGTCACGAATATGATGGTACGTCCCTCGGCATGCAGTTTTTGGAAAAGGACCAGTATCTCGAAGGAGGTACGGGTATCGAGATTTCCGGTCGCTTCATCGGCGAGGATGACGGCGGGATCATTTACCAGTGCCCGGGCGATGGCGACGCGTTGCATCTGTCCGCCGGACATCTGGTTGCTCTTATGCATCAGCCGGTCGCCCAGACCGACGGCAACCAGCGATTCGACAGCTTTCTTATGGCGGTCGGCTGCACTGTAGGATGGGTTGTACATCAAGGGTAGCTCTACGTTCTCGACTGCTGTCGTTTTAGGCAGCAGATTGTAATTCTGGAAGACGAATCCGATCTTGCGGTTGCGCAGGGTGGCACGAGCATTTTTGCCCATTGTGCGGACCGATGTGCCGTCGAGGTAATATTCCCCGCTCGTCGGTGTATCCAGGCAACCCAACGTGTTCAGCAGGGTGCTTTTGCCGGAGCCAGATGTCCCCATGATGGTGACAAATTCTCCTTCGTATATTGTGAAGGAGACGCCACGCAAGGCGTGGACTGTTTCGTCTCCGACCTTAAAGTCGCGCTTGATGTTATCTAATTTGATTATCTCTTTCATATTGTTGTACTCCTTGTTTGGGAGGGCAGGTTGGGAGCCTGCTCCTACTTGGCATTCTTTTTATTCTTGTTGCTTCCCGGAGGGCCTGGCATGAACGGGCTTCTTTCCGTTTCGGCTTCGGCGACTGGGGCTGTGAAGGAGGCTTCGAGATCGACAACCAACTCTTCGCCTTCGTTCAGGCCGTCGGTTATCTCGATCATGTTTCCGCTGGTGGAACCTACGGAAACGGCTTTCGGTTTCAACTCCTGTCCGTTCTTGATCCATACGAGACGTTTCCCGGCAGGGGCTTCTATGCTGGCTTCGGAGATGATGTATCCCTGTTGCGTCAACATTGGTGCATCTGGCACGAAGCGGAGCGACTTGGTTGGGACTGTCAGCACGTTATCGCGTTCCAGCGTGAAGATCGTTACGTTGGCTGTCAGGCGTGGCTTCAATTTCAGGTCGGGATTGTCGGCTGATATCACTACTTCATAAGTAACGACTGTTGAGGTCGAAGTGGAAGAAGAACTGCTGGTGCTTTCGCTGTCGCCGAGGCGGATTTGCATGACTGTGCCTTCGAATACGTCGTTCGGATAGGCGTCGACGGTGAAGGAGACGCGTTGCCCGTTTTCTACGTTGCCTATATCGGCTTCGTCTACGTCTGCGATCACCTGCATCTTGGTCAGGTCGGCCGCGATGGTGAATAGGGTCGGGGTTTCGAAACCGGCGGCCACGGTCTGTCCTTCTTCAACGGCACGGTTGATCACGACACCATCGATCGGGCTGGTGATAGTTGCATATTCGAGGTTACGGTTCACTTTGACCATTGCCGCCAGGTTCTGTTCGTAGGCGGCTTTTGCCTTCTCGTAGTTGTATGTGGACGTTTCATAGTCCGAGTCGCTGATCAGTTTCTTTTCGAAGAGGATCTTGTTGCGGGCATAATTCTTCTGCTGGTACTCGTATTCGCTTTTGCTGCTTGCCAGCTGTGCCTCGGCGGATGCGAGTTCGGCTTTCAGGTTGACCTTGTCCATTTCGGCGATCAACTGCCCTGCTTTGACTACGTCGTTGTAGTCTGCATACAACTTGTCGATGATGCCGGATACCTGCGTACCGACTTCAACTTCCGTTACCGGCTCGACTGTTCCGGTTGCCGTTACCGTGTTCGAGATGGAACTGCGGCCCACTTTGGCGGTTTCGAGTCGGATGCCGCCTTTCGATGTTTTGCCTGTGAAGAACCAGATGCCTCCGGCTACGACCAGTACACCTACTATACCGATAATTAGTTTCTTCTTGTTCATATTTTTATCTGTTTTTATTTCTTTTTTGATAACGGTTCCTTTTGCAAGGTCCCTGCCGGAGTGAATCGAAGCAGGGACCGAAACAAAAAGAGAGTGAATATATTCATTAGTGTTTCACCCGAATCGTGTTTTAGAATAAGTTGATCTCTTCTCCCTGGTAGAAGCGCAATAAGCCTGCGTTCAGTATGGCCGTATATTTGGCCTGGAGTGTTTCCTGCTGTGCGCTTAACAGATTATTTTTTTCTGTGAGCAACTCTACTGTATTTTTCATGCCGACGTTAAACTGTTCGCTGACGAGAGAGTAACTGGTTTCCGTACTCTTCAACTTCTGTGAAGCTGCCACGTATTGCTGCTGTGCACTGTTGGCAGCCAACCAGAGGTTTTCGATAGTCTTGTAGAGTGTCTTCTGGTTGTCCAGCAGGTCCAGCTGGCTGGTCTGCTTTTGCAACTTAGCCTTGTTGATGGAACTTTTTGTCTGCCGCTTGTCGAAGATGGGGATGCTGAGAGTCAGTCCCAGCGAGTTGTTCCAGTTCCGCTTGACCTGTTCGCTGAAACTGAAGTCGTTGCCGTTGGCATTCGTGCTTCCGATGCCTGCGCTGAGGCTTAAGGTCGGGAGGTAGCCTGCACGTGCCATCTTGATGCTCAGGTCCGAGGTTTCTACGTTCAGCTTTCCTGCTTCTATTTCGGGACGGAGGCTGAGGGCGGTGTTGTAGACATCATCTTTTGAGGGGAGTGGAGTCAGGACGTTGCTATCATCCAACTGTGGCAGGTAGAGATTCATCTCGATGTCTCCGTCGAGTTCCAATAGCTGCTTCAGTTGCAATTTGTAATCCTGCAAGGTCGCTTCGGAAGTCACTAACTGGTAGTTGTCGCTGCTGACTTGTGCTTCCAATTGGGCGAGGTCGCTCGAAGCAATGCTCCCGACGTTGAACAGTACCTGTCCCCGTTCGTATTGTTTCCGGCTTACTTCCAGTGTCGACCGGTTCACCTCGACGGCTTCGGCGGAATAGAGGATCTGCACATACAGTTGGGTGATATTCTCTTCGATCGAGTTTTCGCTTTCGTCCACGTTCAGCTCGGCGATGCGGTTGTTCAGCTTTTGCTGCTTGACGGTGTTCACCCGCTTGCTGCCGTTATACACGGTCCAGTTGGCATCGATGCCATAGCTACCGTTGTACGAAGTCTTGCTTTCGCTTGTCGTGATGTTATCGCCGCTGATGATGGTGCCGCTTGCACTGTTCGGGCGGTTAACGATTCGCTGGCTGATGTTTCCGCTCAGGGAGGGCAGGAAATCCGCCTTGGCTGTCTTTACGTCTTCTTGGGCACTTTCGGCACTGATACGGTTTCGCTGTATGGTGATGTTATGCTCCAGCGCATAATCGATGCAATCGCGAAGCGTCCATTGCTTGGGTGCGTTTCCCTCTGCTTTCATCCCGGCGGGCAGGAGGAGCAGGCAGGAGAGGAGTATGGAAGAAATCTGTTTCATGATGCTTTCGTTTTATAACCTGACAATCTTTTTACCTTTTTACGAAAGCAAAACTACAACGAGATGAAAACCTGCACAATCGGATTAGAAAAAGAGGTGTGTTTCCTCGACAAAGGAGGAATTTCTATCGATGAAAGGGGTGTCAATAAAAGACAATTCCGGCAATCCCTGCCAGGATGATCATCAGGATCGGATTGATCTTGAACTTCCAGGTGAGGATGAATGCGCTTCCGAAGATCAGGAAACTTTTATAGTCGATGAAGTTCTCGCTGTTCATCAACAGCAGGGCGGCGGCGGCAATCAAGCCGACTGTAGCCGGACGAAGGCCGTAGAACGCGGCTGCTACATATTTGTTGTTCCTGAATTTGGCAAAGGCGTATGAGATAGCCAGCACTAACAGGAAAGAGGGCAGGCAGACGGCAAATGTCGTCAGGCAGGAGCCTAATATGGCCATCGCGGGCGAATAGCCGGCGTTGTGGATGGCTGTATAACCGATATAAGTTGCACTGTTGATCCCGATCGGGCCGGGTGTCATCTGTGAGATTGCGACGATATCTGTAAATTCCTGTGATGAGATCCATCCGTAGCGGTCCACCACGTCTGCCTGTATCAAGGAGAGCATTGCATAGCCACCACCGAAACCGAATATTCCGATTTTCAGATATACATAAAATAATTGCAACCAGATCATATCAGTCTTTCTTTATTTTCAGTCCGTAAACAAGTCCTCCTATGATGGCAGCCAGAATAATCCACACAGGAGACAATCCTCCCTGCCAGATCAGCAATGCGGCAGCGATAGGGATAATCAACTCTTTGTAACTCATCTTGATCGAACGTGCCGTTGTCAGACAAGGTACGGCAATCAGGGCAACGACCGCCGGACGCAATCCTTTGAATGCTTTCTCTACCCATACGTTGTCTTGGATATGGGTGAAGAACAAGGCGATCGCCAATATAATAATAAAAGAGGGAAGGATGCTTCCCAAAGCGCAAACAACACCACCCGGCACTTTTTTAAGCTTATATCCTACAAAAATAGAGATGTTCACGGCAAAAATGCCGGGCAAAGATTGGGCTACGGAGAAGAGGTCGATAAAATCTTCTTTCGAAAGCCATCCTTTATCTACCACTTCCCGCTGTATCAGGGGCAGCATTGCATACCCACCCCCGATAGTGAAAGTCCCTATTTTGACGAATGTCAGAAAAAGTGTCCAGTACATAATCCTTTAGAATAAATCTGAATGATAGGAAGTATTATCGATAATAGGTTTACCGTCCCAGTTCTTTTTCGTACCGTTGGTCGTCGTTGATGAGGCGCAAGGCTTCCTGGAAGCTTTCGTTGTCGTCGTTGATGACCTGGAAGTATTCGGCCATATCATACAGGTCGCGTGCGATAAGCGCCTTGATCTGAAGCATGATAAGCGGTTTGGAACGGTTGTATTGCTCTTCGTTGAATTCGATCTTGTCATCTTTAGCCAGTGTGACCAACTCCTGCATCATGTCGTCCGTTACGTTGAAGTTCTGCTTGTATTGGGCGAACTTCGGATATTTCTTGTTCAGTTCGGCACGATGGCGGTCCAGATAATTCATGGCGATGCGGTTCACCAGGCCGGCGGCTACGACGCTACGATGATAGTCCGTGTAGCGGGACGTGTCGACCGGGATAAAGACATCCGGCATGATACCTCCACCGCCATACACGATGCGTTTCGTCTCCAACGTATTGTATTTCATCGAATCGGGGAAATGAATGCTGTCCTCGCTCATCAGCTCGCCCCGGTTGTAGCGGTCGATCAGGTCATGGTTGTATTGTTCCTGGTTACCGTTGACATACGGTTTCTGGATAGAACGGCCTGTAGGCGTATAATAGCGGGCAACCGTCAGGCGGATCATCGAGCCGTCAGGCATCGGGATTGGTTTTTGCACCAGCCCTTTTCCGAACGTACGGCGGCCTACGACAACGCCACGGTCCCAATCCTGCACTGCGCCGGAAAGGATTTCACTGGCGGATGCGGATGTCTCATCTACCAGTACGACCAAACGTCCCTCTTCAAAACCACCACGAGCCGAAGACTTGGCTTCTTCGCGCGGTTGTTTGTTTCCTTCGGTGTAAACGATCAACTTGTCTTTACCTAAGAACTCGTCGGCCAGGTCGATCGCGATATTCAGATATCCCCCGCCATTCCCCTGCAAGTCAAGAATCAAGTTCTTCATTCCCTGTTTCTTCAGTTTCTCCAATGCTTCCCGGAATTCGTCGGCCGACGAGGCGGCAAAGCGGTTCAGTTTGATGTATCCGGTAGTCTTATCCGCCATGTAAGCGGCATCCAGACTGTATACCGGAATCTTTCCACGTGTGATCTTGAATTCGATCAGGTCGGGTACTCCGCCGCGCAGGACTTTTACCCGCACTTCCGTATTCTTCGGACCACGCAAGCGTTTCATCACATCCGTATTTTTCATCTTGACGCCGGCAATCAGCGTGTCGTCCACCATGATGATGCGGTCACCGGCCATCAGACCGACCTTTTCCGAAGGTCCGCCGGGAATTACCTGGATCACATATAAAGTATCTGTCAGCATATTGAACTGGATACCGATCCCGTCGAAATTCCCCTGCAACGGTTCCGTCATCTCTTTCGTCTCTTCCGGGTCCGTATAGGTAGAGTGAGGGTCCAGCTTTTCCAGCATGCCGACGATGGCATCCTCCACCAGCTTCGTTTCGCTTGTAGAGTCTACATATAGGTTGGAGATGGCATACAGGGCCAACTGGAGCTTACGGGCATCTATGTTGTTGCCGCGCTGTGCCGACATCGAAGCGGCAAACACACTCAATATAAGGAGTGGAAGTAAAATTCGTTTCATTGTATTGTATTTTAATAAAGGTTTGTCCCTTTCGGCACAAACTGGGAAATATCTTTTCCGTAACGCAGCAACTCCCGCACGATGCTGGAGCTGATATGTGTATGTTCCGGTTCCGTAAAAAGAATAAATGTCTCGATCCCGCTCAGCTTGCGGTTCACGTCGGCTATGCTCTTTTCATATTCGAAATCGTTCACCGTACGAATGCCGCGCAAGATAAAGCCGGCATTCATCTGTTGGGCGAAGTCGACCGTCAGCGAGTCGTACGACATAACCCGTACGCGCGGCTCGTCCTTGTAGAGATTCCGGATTGCCTCCAGCCGTTTCTCCAGCGAGAAATGAGTACGTTTCGTGTCGTTGATACCGATCGAGATAATGATCTCGTCCACCAACTCGAGTCCGCGGCTTACCAACGATTCGTGCCCGATCGTGAAAGGGTCGAACGTTCCGGGGAAAAGAGCGATACGTTTATTGTCAATTGACCACATCTTCTTCTACAACTAAGTTATCAATGATAAAGTTCTGTCGCTCCATCGTATTCTTGCCCATATAGAACTCCAGCATATCTTTTACGAGGTCCTCTTTCTTCATGGTAACCGGGTCCAGGCGGATATCCTTTCCGATAAAATGCTTGAACTCGTCCGGCGAGATCTCTCCCAAACCTTTGAATCGGGTGATCTCGGCGTTTTTCCCGGCGGCGGCGATTGCGTTCACGCGCTCTTCCTCGCTGTAGCAATACCAGGTCTTCTGTTTGTTGCGTACGCGGAACAACGGCGTTTGCAGGATATAGACATGGTTCCGCTTGATCAGGTCCGGGAAGAACTGGAGGAAGAAGGTGATTAGCAACAAGCGGATGTGCATACCGTCCACATCGGCATCGGTCGCAATGATCACTTTGTTGTAGCGCAAACCTTCCAGTCCGTCTTCTATGTTCAAGGCGGCCTGTAGCAGGTTGAACTCTTCGTTCTCGTACACGATTTTCTTGGTCAGCCCGAAACTGTTCAACGGCTTACCACGAAGGCTGAACACCGCTTGCAGGTTCGGATCGCGGCTTTTCGTGATAGAACCGCTTGCTGAGTCTCCCTCGGTGATGAAGATGCAGCTGTCTTCCAGATTGTCGCCTTTCGTGTCGTTCAGGTGGATACGGCAGTCGCGCAGCTTCTTGTTGTGCAGGTTTGCCTTTTTCGCCCGTTCGCGGGCCAGCTTGGTCACCCCGGCAATTGCCTTGCGCTCTTTCTCCGATTCTTGGATCTTGCGTAGCAGGGCATCCGATGTCTCCGCGTTCTTGTGTAGATAGTTGTCCAGTTCCTTCTTGATGAAGTCCCCGATAAACTTGCCGACCGAAGGCCCGTCCGGTCCCATGTCTTTCGAGCCTAACTTGGTCTTTGTCTGACTCTCGAATACTGGTTCCTCCACCTTGATGCTGATGGCCGCCACCACGCCGGCGCGGATGTCCGAGTATTCGAAGTTCTTGTTGTAGTATTCTTTTATGACACGTCCCAACGCCTCGCGGAAAGCGGAAAGGTGCGTGCCTCCCTGTGTCGTATGCTGGCCGTTGACAAACGAGTAATATTCTTCCCCGTACTGGTTACTGTGGGTAATGACTACTTCTATGTCTTCTCCCTTCAGGTGGACGATCGGATATAAAGGCTCTGTCGTCATGTTCTCGTTCAGCAGATCCACAAGGCCGTTGCGTGAATGGAACTTCTTGCCGTTGAAGATAATCGTCAGTCCGGAGTTGAGGAACACATAATTCTTCAGCAGGCTCTCGATATATTCGTCTTTATACTGGTAATCCTTGAATATCTCCTTGTCCGGGATGAAATAAGTAAGCGTCCCGTTTGCCTCCTCCGTCGGGCAGATCGGGGCTTCCTCTGTGATGACCGCCTTGCTGTATTCCACTCGCTTGCATTCGCCATCGCGATGGCTGGTGATCAGGAAGTAGCTGCTCAGCGCATTTACGGCCTTGATACCGACTCCGTTCAATCCGACTGACTTTTTGAAAGCCTTACTATCGTACTTCGCCCCGGTATTCATCTTGCTGGAGACGTCGACCACTTTGCCCAGCGGAACACCGCGGCCATAGTCGCGTACGGAGACGGTGCCTTCTTCAACGGTCACTTCTATGGTTTTACCGTAACCCATCATATATTCGTCGATGGAGTTATCCAGCACCTCTTTCAGCAATACATAAATACCGTCATCGGCATAACTACCGTCTCCTAACTTCCCGATATACATACCGGGACGGCGACGGATATGTTCCATCCAGTCAAGCGTCTTGATATCGTCATCGTTGTACGCTGTCGGCTGTTGCATTGTTGAATTTAGTTCGTCCATTTTGAAAATTGAAAATTGAAAGTTGAAAATTGAAAGACTGGGAATAAGAGAATAAAGAATCACTTTCCCCTTTCAACTTTTCCCTTTCAACTGTTTAATGTATGCTCTTCTTGTCTTGTGATGTTCGCGTTTGAAATAATCCCACTGTGCCTGTACGGCATTGTTTGTTTCCAGCTCCGGATTGCTTTCTGCATAAACGGCTCCGACACTCTTGTAAACAGGAATCAGGTCGTTGAACAGCAACGCGTTCACACCCTTGCTCTGATATTCCGGCAAGACTCCCGTCAGGTAGAGGTCGATCACTTTCGGCTTGCTCTTCAAAGCCTTCAGCAGGTGGATCCAGCCGAATGGGAAAAGATGCCCTTTCGCTTTCTGCATAGCCTTGGATAGGTTGGGAAGCGAGATGCCAAAGCCAACCACTTCGTCATCTTCCTCGCGGACGATAAGCGTCACCAGGTCGTAGCGAAGCATCGGAATGTACATATTAATGTAGTAGTCGATCTGCTTTTGGGTCAGACGTGCGAATCCATATAACGGTGCGTACGATTCGTTCAATGTCTGGAATACCTTCTGTGCGTACGGCATGATCGATTTTGCGTTCTTGAACTTCATTACCTTCAGCCCGTATTTCTTCTTTACGATCTCACCGATACGCAAATGTTTTTCCGGCACTCCGTCCGGTATATAGATCTTGAACTCGTGCCAGTCCTGGTCTTTCGTATATCCCATACGCTCCATTTGCTTCGGATAGTAAGGATAATTGTAGATGGTCGCCATCGTTCCGATCTGGTCGAACCCTTCGATCAGCATTCCTTCGTGGTCCATATCGGTAAAACCCATCGGCCCGTGCAGTGCGTCCATGCCTTGCTCTTTCGCCCATTTCTCTACGGCACCGAACAAAGCATCCACTACTTCAATATCGTCGATAAAGTCGACAAACCCGAAGCGTGCATGTTTCTGATTCCACGTCTCATTGCTCCGGCGGTTGATCATCCCTGCGATACGTCCCACAACCTTCCCGTCTTTATATGCTAAAAAGTAGATGGCATCACACACTTCGAACGCCGGATTCTTCTTTTTATCCAACGTCACCATCTCTTCTTCGATCAGGCCGGGCACGTGATACGGGTTGCCTTTATATAATTCGATATTGAACTTTACGAACTTTTTGAGTTCCTTCTTACTGGTAACTTCTTTAATTACTACGCTCATCGGTCATTTAGTTTGAACGGCAAATTTACACAATTAATTCATTTTTAGTGCCGGTTGGCAGGAAGAAATTGTTTTCTCTGCTTGATTGCATGAAATCTTCGGCATCAATTTTGTGTTCGATGCAAGTGTAATTTGTTTTCGGCAATGTCGAATATGTTTTTGACAATGTCGTGTATATTTTCGACAACGTAGAGTATATACACGACAACGTCGAAAACAGATTACACTTGCACCGGAATTGAAACGGGCCGTAATGGTTGGCCGGTGAAATGGAAGGGATTGTGCTTTTTTATCTCTGTCTCGATCCTTTTGTACAAATAACTCGATTTTAAAGTGTGTAATGATTCCAATTTCTTATCTTTGTGGCGTTTTCGTTATTTCCTGTATGGGAGTGACGAACCTGTGTGTACTCCAAACTCTGCTTGGAGGCATTGATATCTAACATTTATTTGATTATAAAATCATGAAAATAGCTATCGTCGGGACAGGTTATGTGGGACTTGTCACCGGTACTTGTTTTGCAGAAATGGGAACCGAAGTTTTCTGCGTCGATGTAAATGCCGAAAAGATCACAAACCTGAAACAAGGTATCATCCCTATCTACGAACCCGGTCTTGAAGAGATGGTCCACCGTAACCAGCAAGCCGGCCGTCTCCATTTCACAACCGATTTGACAGAATGCCTGAACGAGGTCGAAGTCCTCTTCAGTGCTGTAGGTACTCCTCCCGACGAAGATGGCAGCGCCGACCTGAAATATGTGCTCGAAGTAGCCCGTACCGTCGGTCGCAACATGACCAAGCATCTCCTTGTCGTGACGAAGAGCACCGTTCCGGTAGGTACGGCCCGTAAGGTGCGTGAGGCGATCCAGGAAGAGCTGAACAAACGAGGTTTACCGATCGAGTTCGATGTCGCTTCGAACCCCGAATTCTTGAAGGAGGGGGCGGCTATCAAGGACTTTATGAGTCCGGACCGTGTGGTGGTAGGCGTCGAATCGGAGCGTGCAAAGGAGCTGATGACTCGCCTGTACCGTCCGTTCTTGTTGAATAACTTCCGTGTGATTTTCATGGATGTACCATCCGCCGAGATGACGAAATATGCGGCCAATGCCATGTTAGCTACCCGTATCAGCTTTATGAACGATGTCGCGAACCTGTGTGAGATTGTCGGCGCCGATGTGAATATGGTGCGTAAGGGGATCGGCTCGGATGCCCGTATCGGCAATCGTTTTCTGTATGCCGGTATCGGCTATGGAGGTTCCTGTTTCCCGAAGGATATAAAAGCGTTGATCAAAACAGCTAATTCTAACGGTTACCGCATGCGTATCTTAGAAGCGGTTGAAGAGGTCAACGAAGAGCAGAAATCCATCTTGTTCCGTAAACTGGATGATTATTTCAAGGGTGATCTGAAAGGCAAGCGTGTCGCTATGTGGGGCTTGGCCTTCAAGCCGGAAACGGACGATATGCGCGAAGCTCCTTCTCTGATCCTGATCGATAGATTATTGGCTTCCGGTTGCGAAGTGTATGTCTACGATCCTGTCTCGATGGAAGAAACCCGCCGTCGCTTGGGAGACACCATCCATTATGCCAAAGATATCTATGATGCGGTAGTGGATGCCGACGCCCTCCTGCTCGTCACGGAATGGAAAGAATTCCGTATGCCTTCCTGGTCGGCTGTCAAAAAACTGATGGCAACCCCTCTGATCTTGGATGGCCGGAATATTTACGATGTGAAGGAGTTGGAGGAGAATGGGTTTGTTTATCATTGCGTAGGAAGATAATGGATAATCCGAGCTATTGGTATTTGAGAAGCAGATTGCAGATCATTTGTCAGAAGGATGAAGTATCAGTTTAAAATAATATATAGAGAGGATGGATAAAAACGAAATATTACAAGCTATCAAGACAACAGCCAAACAGATTATGCCCTCTGGTACGCGAGTGATTTTGTTTGGCTCGCAAGCTCGTGGAGATGCTCGTGAAGATTCTGATTGGGATATTTTGATTCTTTTGAATAAAGAAAAGTTGGACAATTCAGATCATGATAACTATTCTTATCCTTTGTTTGAGTTGGGATGGAATATCAATGCTCAAATACATCCCATGCTCTATACCACAAAAGATTGGTTGAAGCGAAAATTCTCTATCTTGTATAAAAACGTAGAGCAGGAGGGAATTGAGTTATGTTGACAATGGAGGAACTATTGACATTGGGAAAAGGGAGCTTGGATCATTAATGAATACGTCCGATAGTCTTAAAAACTAAAACCATGACAAAGAAAGAAGCAATCAAAATCTTTGAAGAAAAGAAAGTACGTACCCTTTGGGATGACGAGACGGAGGAATGGTATTTCTCTGTTGTTGATGTAGTGGGTGTACTGACGGACAGTGTAGATGGACGGAAGTATTGGAACAAACTCAAACAGAGGCTAAAAGCGGAAGGAAGTGAGTTGGTGACAAATTGTCACCAACTGAAATTACCATCAGCAGACGGTAAATATTATAAAACCGATGTCGCAACAACCGAGCAGTTGTTCCGCCTGATCCAATCCATCCCATCCCCTAAAGCCGAGCCGTTCAAACTCTGGATGGCACAAGTCGCCAAAGAACGTTTGGACGAGATGCAAGACCCGGAACTGACGATTGACCGGGCGATGAAGGAGTATAAAGCGTTAGGTTATTCCGATCATTGGATCAACCAACGTTTGAAAAGCATTGAAATCCGTAAAGACCTGACGGACGAATGGAAACGGCATGGTCTGCAGGAAGGTGTACAGTTTGCAACCCTTACGGATATTATTTATCAAACTTGGTCCGGTAAAACCTCTAAAGAATATAAACGCTTTAAAGGTTTGAAGAAAGAAAGCCTCCGCGATAATATGACGAACACCGAGCTTGCCCTCAATATGCTGGCAGAAGCGGCTACCACGGAGTTGTCCAAAGAGAAAGACCCGCAGCATTTTGAAGAGCACGCCCAAATTGCCCAACAAGGCGGAAAAGCAGCTGAAGCTGCCCGTAAACAGCTGGAAAGCGACTTGGGACATTCGGTGATCTCTCCGCTGAATGCGAAGAGCGGGTTGAGATTAGAAAAGAAAAAAGATAAAGAATAATAGATGGCAGAACAGACATTGAAAGAAAAGACGGCGAAGGGACTCTTTTGGGGAGGATTGAGCAATGGGGTACAACAGGTGCTGAACTTGGTGTTTGGCCTTATATTAGCCCGCATTCTGAATGCTTCCGATTACGGAATGGTTGGAATGCTTGCCATCTTTAGCGCGATTGCTTCAACCATTCAGGAAAGCGGTTTTACGGCAGCTCTTACCAATCAAAAGGAAATACGGCATGAGGATTATAATGCTGTGTTTTGGTTTAGCACCTTGACTGGGGTATTGTTCTATTTGATCCTTTTCTTTTGTGCACCGCTGATTGCCGCTTTTTATGACAAGCCGGAGTTGATAGGTTTGTCTCGTGTTGTCTTTTTAGGCTTTTTATTTGGAGGCTTTGGGATTTCATCGAATGCTTATTTGTTTAAGATGTTGATGGTTAAGGAGCGGGCGAAAATTGATATAATATCATTGGTGTGTTCAGGAATGATAGGTGTTACATTGGCTTTAAATGGCTTTACTTATTATGGATTGGCTATACAGACTGTAACGTATATAGGGGTCGGCTCTCTATTGAAGTTTATTTATGCACCTTGGAAACCTACATTTCAAATAAATCTGTATCCTTTGAAATTAATGTTCGGTTTTAGTTCTAAATTGATATTAACGAATATCTTTACTCAGATAAGTAATAATATATTTTCTGTTATTTTGGGAAAGTTTTATAGTTCTCAGCAGCTAGGTTATTATTCACAAGGACAGAAATGGATGGGGGTGGGAAGTCAACTAATTGGTGGAATGATTAATCCTGTGGCTCAACCAATATTAGCTCAGTCTTCTGGTTGTGTCGAACGACAACGACATATTTTTCGTAAAATGGTACGATTTGGAGCTTTTGTTTCTTTTCCTGTGATATTAGGATTGGCTTTTGTTGCTAAAGAATTTATTTTATTCTTATTAGGAGAAAAATGGATGCCAAGTGTACCATTTTTACAATTGTCATGTTTGTGGGGAGTAGCTAGTTTTTTATGGATACTTTATACAAGTGTATTAATTAGTCATGGTAAGTCGGATTGGTATTTAAAAGGAATGATATATATCAGCGTTCTGCAAATGATTGTTGTACTAATTTTCTCCTTTCTTAGCATATACTGGATGATTTTAGGATATATTTGTGTGTATTATTTGGGGATTTTGATGTGGCATTATTATATGAATAAAATAATTCATGTTTCTCTATATGATGTTATTATGGATGTTATTCCATATGCTTTAGCTTTGTCTATTTCTGTTGTTATATCAGCAGTTATTGTTGGTTTTGTAGAAAATATATATATTGTATTTGTTTTTAAGTTGTTTTTTGTGTCTATAATATATCTAGCTATTTTATATTGGGGAAATTCTGTTATTTTTAAGGAATCTATTGAATATATGAAGAAAAAATAAACTGTTACTGTTTTAATAAGTGTAGTATGATTGTTGTTAAATTAAGCGGTGGATTAGGAAATCAAATGTTTCAATATACATTAGTGAAACTTCTAAGGTATATAGGAAGAGAAGTGGAAATGGATATTTCTGCTTATCAATATATCAATGATCATTATGGTCCAGAATTATTATCCGTATTTAATCTTGATATGTCTCCTAGTCTTGAAAAGTCATTTTATTCTTATAATAGAAGAGAATCCATAATTAGAAAATATATATATTATACAGATAAATATGTATTTTTCCCTTGTGTCTCATTGTATAAAATGAGGCATCTATTCTCTTTCTATTGTAGGAAATATCATTTGGAAAGAAAAGAATTGAATTCGATAGTGTCAAGGTATGATGAAATACAGGACTTGGATGATTGTATTTTGATAGGATGGGCTAATCCAGATTTTTTTGCAGAAATTCAATTTGAATTGAAGAAGGATTTTGTTTTTACAGTTCCAGATCGATTGCAAGATATTTTATTTAATATAAGGCATACAAACTCTGTAAGTATTCATGTTAGGAGAGGCGATTATTTGAAATCCCAAAATAGGAATAATTCTATAGCTCTTCCTAAAAGTTATTATGATCAAGCTTGTTCAATTATTGAAGAGAGAGAAGAGGATATAATGTATTATATTTTTTCAGATGATGAGAATTATATTAAACAAACATATTTAAATTCTAATATTGTTATTGTGAATTGTAATACATCGAACTATGCATATTATGATATGTATTTGATGTCTCAATGTAAACATAATATTGTTGCAAATAGTACTTTTTCATGGTGGGCTGCTTGGTTAAATAGTAATGAAAATAAAATAGTTGTATCTCCTAAATATTGGTATGATAATGTGCTGTTTATTCCTTGCAAAAATTGGATAGTGCTTGATTTTTAATGAAATAAAGATACGGTTCTAAATGAGATATATAAAAATTAATTTTGTTGACTTTTGGGAAGGGTTTGATTATAAGAATTTTTTCTTGTATCAATTTTTGAGTGGTTATTATAATCTTGAAGTTTGTGATAAGCCGGATTATTTGTTCTGCTCTTGTTATGGTTATAATCATTGGAAGTATAAAGAATGTATAAAAATATATTATACACCAGAAAATATTGTTCCGGATTTTAATATATATGATTATTGTATTGGTTTTCATTATCTGTTACTAGATGATCGTTATTTTAGGTTTCCGCTTTGGTTAATGTATTGTTGGAATATAATGGATGAATTAAATACTAAAATATTGAATAAGAGTTTGTTTAAGCGAAAATTTTGTAATTTTATTTATTCAAATAATACTTTAGCTGATCCTTATAGGGAAAGGTTTTTTTATGAATTGTCTAAATATAAAAAAGTAGATTCAGGAGGTAAATTTTTGAATAATATAGGATATTTTGTGAATGATAAATTAAATTTCATAAAGGAATATAAGTTCTCTATTGCGATAGAAAATTCTTGTGTTAATGGATATACTACAGAGAAAATAATAGAACCTATTATGGTGAATTCAATACCAATTTATTATGGGGATCCTTCTGTGAGTTATGATTTTAATCTAAATTCTTTAGTGGATTTGCGTTCGTTTGCTTCAATCTCTCAGGCTGTAGAATATATTGTCGCTCTTGATGAGAATGAGGATTTGTATTTACAAAAGTATCTGGAACCTTGGTTCCAGTCTTCTTTTATAAAAGAAGACTATTGTAATGGATTATATTACTTTTTTAAAGCAATAATAGATTCTCCTATAGAAATATCTAAACGTATCGTAGATTATGGATTTGCTGTTAGATACAGAAAAGAAATGTCCCGTTGTACACCTTTGGTTCATAATTATTTATTTGAAAAAATATATGGTTTTAAAGACCGTATAGATAAATATAAATAAATTCTTAATTAAATCTGAAAGATAATAATATGGCTATTAATGATATAAAAGTAACTTCACCCTTAATACCACCGTTAGAGGAGTTTGTTCCTTATCTTGAGGATATATGGAAGCGAGGATGGCTAACAAACAATGGTTATTATCATCACGAGTTAGAAAAAGCTCTTTGTGATTATTTGAAAGTCCCTTATATTAGTTTGTTTACAAATGGAACTTTACCATTAATATGTGCTTTACAAGCTATGCGAATTACAGGTGAAGTAATAACAACCCCTTACAGTTTTGTTGCGACGACCCATGCTATTTGGTGGAATGGTATTAAACCTGTGTTTGTTGATGTAGATCCGTTAACAGGAAATATGGATCCTGAAAAAATAGAAGCTGCTATAACTCCTAAGACGACCGCTATTATGCCGGTACATGTTTATGGGCAGCCTTGTAATATAGAACGTATTCAGGATATAGCGGATATTTATGGTTTGAAGATAATTTATGATGCTGCTCATGCTTTCGGAGTAGAGAAAAATGGTGTTTCTATTATTAATGCGGGAGATATGGCCACATTGAGCTTTCATGCTACTAAAGTATATAATACGATAGAAGGTGGAGCTTTAGTTTGTCATGATGTATTAACTAAACAGCGTATTGATTATATTAAAAATTTCGGTTTTACCAATGAAACGACAGTTGTTGCTCCTGGTATTAATGGTAAAATGGATGAAATTCGTTCGGCTTATGGATTGTTGAGTTTGAAATATGTTGATGACGCTATAGAGAAACGTCGTAAGGTTGCAATTTGTTATAGAGAGGCATTGAAAGATGTTTCAGGAATACATTATTTTGATGATATGGAGGGGGTAAAACACAATTATTCATATTTTCCAATCTTTATTTCTGAGAAAGAATATGGCATGAGTAGAGATCTTTTATATGAAAAGATGAAATCGGTAGGTGTTTATGGAAGAAGATATTTTTATCCATTGATTAGTTCCTTTTCTACTTATAGAGGGCTGGATTCTGCTAAACGTAGTAATTTGCCTGTTGCATATAAAATGGCTGAGGAAGTAATATGTTTGCCATTGCATCATACTTTAACAGAAGAGAATGTTTACAAAATTATTGATTGTATTAAATGAAAAGTTCTTTTTTGTCAAAGGCTGAGATGCAGTCTATTGGATTTAGAACCATTGGTGAAAATGTTTTTATTAGTAAACATGCTAGTTTTTATAGTCCAGAATTAATCACGATTGGTCATAATGTTCGAATTGATGATTTTTGTATTTTGTCAGGCAGAATAGAAATAGGCTCTTATGTGCATATTTCTGCATATGTGGCTTTATATGGGAAAAATGGAATTGTTATCTCCGACTTTGCCGGAATATCTGCTAAATCAATAGTTTATAGTGCTGTTGATGATTTTAGTGGGGAGTTTTTAGTTGGGCCGATGTGTCCCCAGAGGTATACACATGTGACTGGTGGGACGGTGTTTATTAAGAGATATGCACAAATAGGTGCCTCTTCTGTTGTCATGCCAAATTTAGAAATAGGAGAGGGTGCTGCAGTTGGAGCAATGAGTTTTATAAATAGGAATTTGGATTCTTGGGGTATATATGCAGGTATACCTGTACGAAAGATAAAAGAGCGTTCGAAAAATATTTTAAGCTATAATGTGTGAATTAGATGGTTCTCCTTTTATAAGTGTTTGTATGTTAGCATATAATCATGCAAACTATATTGAAGATGCTATAAGCAGTGTTCTAGAACAGGAATGTGTCTTTACGGTAGAGTTGGTTATTGTAGAGGATTGTAGTTCAGATGAAACTTATGATATATGTTTAAGATATCAATCTCAGTATCAAGATAGGATAAGATTAATATCAAATGAACAGAATTTAGGAATGAGAGATAATTTTTTACAAGCATTGAAAGCTTGTAAAGGAAAATATATCGCTTTGTGCGAAGGAGATGATTATTGGACAGATAAAATGAAATTGCAAAAGCAAGTAGGTATCCTTGAGAGAAACTTAGACTACTCATTAGTATGTGGAAATTATTTTATTAGGAATACATACGATGGGAATTTTTATCCTGTTAAATATAAAAATATAAATATTAAAGGTGATTTTGAATTTGATCTTTCCTTTTTGAATAAAGAGTGGATAACAAAAACATTAACTGTGATATTTCGTCGAAGTGAATTGGATCTAGACAAATTATCTGAGTATAAGTATGCAAGAGATGCACAGCTGATTTATTTATTATTAAAATCGAAAAAAGGTTATTTTATTCATGATTATTTAGGTGTATATCGAGTTCATATGGGGGGGGTCTTTAGCTCTTTGACTGGGGAGAGAGCTGCTTATATTACTTTTAATGTTTTTAGGGAAATGTATTATAAAAATAAAGATCGATACACTTTGATCTCTTATTTTAATGCATTAGTAGATTTGTTAAAATATTCTTTATGGAATGAGAAATGGAGATTATTTTATGAAGGTTTTTCTTTACCATTGAATTTATATAAAAAGGTAGTACTTGTGATCGCTGTTTTTTTACCACGAAAGCTTTTGTGTAAATGTGGAAAATAAAAATTAATTAGTATGAAAATAGCAGTAATCGGTCTCGGCTACGTTGGTATGCCATTGGCCGTTGAATTTAGTAAAAAGTATCCGGTAGTTGGATTTGATATAAATGAAGTTCGTGTAAAAGAACTTCAAGGTGGAAATGACAGAACAAGAGAGATCGATAGCTCATCTTTGAAAGAGGTACTATCGCTTTCTGATACAAATCATGAGATTGGCTTGAAATTAAGCTATGATATAGAAGCTTTGTGTGACTGTAACTTTTTTATTGTGACGGTTCCAACCCCTATAACTAAATTTAAAACTCCGGATTTGAAGCCTTTGTTAGGAGCTTCTTCTACGGTTGGCAAAGTTTTGAAGAGGGGTGATATTGTTGTATACGAGTCTACTGTGTATCCAGGTTGTACGGAAGAAGATTGTGTGCCTGTATTGGAAAAGGAATCAGGTTTGAAGTTCAATCAGGATTTCTTTTGTGGTTATTCCCCTGAACGTATTAATCCGGGTGATAAGAAGAATACTTTGACAACGATAAAAAAGGTGGTATCTGGATCAACACCTGAGATTGCAGATCGGATAAACGAACTTTATGGTTCCATTATTGAAGCCGGTACATTTAAAGCTTCTTGTATAAAAGTAGCAGAAGCTTGTAAAGCCATTGAGAATGCGCAGAGGGATGTCAATATTTCTTTTATGAATGAGTTGGCTCTTATTTTTGATAAGATGGGTATTGATACGCAAGAGGTATTGGATGCTGCCGCGACAAAGTGGAACTTTTTGAAGTTTGCTCCTGGCTTAGTAGGTGGGCATTGTATCGGTGTAGATCCGTATTATTTGTTACACAAGTCACAATGTTTAGGATATAATCCGCAAGTAATACTATCAGGACGCACCGTTAATAATGAAATGGGGCGTTTTGTTGCTTCTAAAACTGTTAAACTGATGATCCGTCATGGAATAAAGATTGTCGGAAGTAAGGTTTTAGTCCTTGGTTTTACTTTTAAAGAAAATTGTCCGGATACTCGGAATACAAAAGTTGTCGATATTATTGATGAGCTAAAAGATTTCGGTGTTGATGTAGATGTTTATGATCCTTATGCTTTAAGAGACGAAGTAAAGGAGGAATATGGCGTCGAATTGTTGGACCAGATGTCCGATATTGATATCAAGAAATACGACGGTATTATTTTAGCTGTTGCTCATGATGAGTTTAAGCAGTTGGATTTTGGCTTTGTCCGTAACCAACCAACCGTCTTGTTTGATGTAAAGGGTATCTTAGACAAATTTTTAGTACATGGGCGGTTATGATTTATTGAAAGAGCTGGTATTGGAAGGTAGAGTGCGAAGAATAATTATTTATAGGATAATTTAGTTGCAACTAAACCATATTATGTCTACTTTTGTTCTTGAAAATATAGAAGGAGTGAATGGAAAGCAGCGATTTGACAAACTTATTGTTGACGGGATTTGTCCATTTGATAGATTTGAAGCAGAAATAGAAACTTGTTATAAGTCTGAATTGGTTGGAATATATGCTGTCATGAATGAGGTTGCCAATTTGAGGTCTGTGCCTTCTACAAAATTTCATTTTTATGATAAGACAAAAGGAGGATATCGGGAGTTTGAATTCAAGAGTAAACATCTTCGTGTTTACGGTATTGGACAACCTGGTGGGAAAATTATAATAACAGGTGGGACAAAGGCCAATCAAAAGAAAGATGAGAGTGACTTCCGAAGATTGAAAGATGATTATATAAAATCAAAGGAACAACAAAATATAAATAAGGATGAAGCGAGATGAATTAGTAAAGAATCCGGTCTATTGGACAACAGCTCTTCAGATGGAATTATATCGCCAAATAGATGTATTTATGCAAAAGCGAGGCATGAATAAGACACAGTTAGCTGAATATCTCGGTTGTTCGAAGGGGTATGTGACACAACTCCTTTCCGGTGATTATGACCATAAGATTAGTAAATTTGTTGAGTTGTCTTTGGCTATCGGAAAAATACCGGAGTTTACTTTTATAGATGTGGACGAATATATTGAATGCGAAAATTCGTCTTATGTCAGTACTGTCTCATCGAATGGCTACGCGAGTGCTGTTTGTTCAAATAGAGAGATTGATGATTATATAATAGCAGCTTGAATATGCAGACAATTCCTTATAAGATCGGTCAGATTAAAATTTCACAATTTGCCATTTTTCCGGATAAATATGTGAATGGTGAAGAGGTTCAAATCCATGCTTCATTCTCATTTGGACATAGTGTGACATTAGACAGCATTCGTTGTACGGCTTCTTTTTCCTTTTTACAAAAAGAAGAACTTCTTCTTATATCGGAAACGCAATGTTTTTTTAATATCGCTCAAGAAGGAATAGAGCAATTGCGTAAAGGACATGAAATACCAGTAGATTTTCTTCGTTATATGGCGACTATTGCTACAGGTACAGTGCGTGGCATTATACATGCGAAAACCGAAGGTACTGTTTTGAATACAATTATCCTTCCTCCAATCAATTTGGTAAATTTGATTGAAAAAGGAGTACCTGTGTAAAGATGAATTTTTTATTGTACAAATTTCGTAAGTTGTTGTTAGAATGAATTTAGCTCCTGTTGTTATTTTTACTTATAACAGACCGTGGCATACTCAGCAAACGGTTGAAGCGTTGTTAAAGAATGAATATGCTTCAGAAAGTGATTTGATAATTTTCTCAGATGCTCCTAAAAATGAAGTTGCTAAAAAAGGGGTGGAAGAGACTCGTTCATATATTCGAAATATTACAGGATTTAAATCTTTACGTATTATTGAGCGAGATCGAAATTTTGGCTTAGCTAATAATATTATTGATGGTGTAACTTCTATTGTCAATGAGTTTGGAAGAATAATTGTTTTAGAAGATGACTTACTTACTTCTCCCTATTTTTTGAAGTTTATGAATGAAGCCTTAAATAAATATGAGAAGGTAGAGGAAGTGGTTAGTGTACATGGTTATTTATATCCTGTTAAAGAAGAAGTTCCAACTAATTTTTTTTTAAAGCATACAGATTCTTTGGGATGGGGGACTTGGAAAGAGTCTTGGAAAGTATTTAATCCGAATGGAGTTTATTTGTTGGCTGAGTTAGAACGACGAAAATTGGAATCTACATTTAATTTTAATAACTCATTGGATTTTTTGAAGATGTTAAAGCAACAGATAGCAGGAGAAAATAATTCATGGGCGATACGTTGGTATGCATCTTCTTTTCTTGCTGATAAGTTGTCACTTTTCCCTTGTAAATCATTAGTCTTTCATAATGGAAATGACATACAAGGAACAAATAGTGATTCCTCAGATAAATGGTTAGATGTTGAATTATCTGAGACTGAAATTCCTGTTGTAGATCTCTTAGTTGAGGAAAATTTAGAAGTTAGAGCTATATATGAACATTTTTTCATAGCTTCTCGTCCTAGTTTGATGATAAGAGCTGTAAGCCGTTTTAGAAAAATGTATAGATCCTATTTTTTGAATAGATAATTGTGGCATAAATATGGAGTATCAGAACTATACGATAAAAGAAATTGATGTTTTCACAGAAGTTTGTAATGAAAAATTGATCCGATTATATCACAATTTTTTGTATACAATTCCTTATATTCAAGTTTATCATACTGTTGTAGGATGTGATTTTTATGGTATAGAAGTTTGGAATGATTCTTGTTGTTTGGATGTTGTTATTTATAAAATACAGGATCGTATTTGTGAAATACTGAATACATTTTCATCGTTTTCTGATAATGAAGGAAAAGCTATTATTGAGTATATTACGAAAAAACATATAGTAAAAAAGATAATACTGAGTGCTCAGTATTCGGCATTGCAAGTTGCAATGCCGAATATCATTTTTGCAAATGAAGATATTATTTTAAGATTACCTACAACAAAAGATTTATATTTTAATTCTTTTGGAAAGCAGACCAAAAAACATCTTAAATACTATAAAACAAAAATAAAAAAGGAGTTTTCTGATATCCAATTTATTTTTTATCATAAAGAAGAATGTTCAGATTGTTTAGTTCACCAGATCGTTCAATTTAATCGTGAACGAATTCAGAGTAAAGGACAAATTTCAGGAATTGATGATGATTATGAAAATCGTTTAAAAAAGTATATTCGATATTATGGTAAAATATGTATGATGTATTTAGATGATAAACTGGTTGCAGGTACTCTTGGTTATGAAGTAGGACAGGATTTTTATCTACAAGTTCTTGCACATGATAATGCTTATAATAAATATAATATAGGACAATTATGTTTGTTAGAAACAATAAATTCTGAAATAGATTCAAAAATGGATACGTTTCATTTTTTATGGGGAAACTGTGAATATAAGTATCGTTTTGGAGGAAGTGCTATAAAACTGTATCGACAGATTTTGTATTTAAATTATTCTTGGGATTATTTTTGTATTTATTTGCAAAAGATAAAGCAAGATATCTATCTGCGTTTAAAGAGTAATGAGAAAATTCGTTATTTGTGGAAGAATGTTTTGAGAAAATAGATTTATTAATGAAATTCCTTTTACATCGTTATATTCAATTATTATTAGATATTTTCTTTTTCTGTATTTATCGAAAGAAAGTTGTTGGGCAGAATAAATATTTGTGGTGTACTATCCCTGTCCCTGAATCATATCCTCAGCAAAGCCAGACTCATCCTTCGATTATTTATTTGAAACAAGGATGGAACGGGGCTACCCATTGGTTGGGGACAACGCCTTATCCTAAAGCGCAGGTGAAATATGAAAATCCGTGTATTTATTATGCTGATGTTCAAAATAATAGTGTTCCTACACAATTTATTCCAATAAAAAATAATCCTATTTTGGAATGGCCAGGAGGAGATTGCTTCAATTCGGATATTGAACTGTATTTTGAGGATAATGTGCTATATTCTATTATTAGGGAGTATGATAATAAAACTCTTTCAAAGAAATTGAAAGTTCAGTATTCGACAGATGGACAATTCTGGAGTACTCCACGTTTATTTTTTGAGACAACAGATCCGAAGCAAGAATTATTATCTCCTTCTATCATTCGTTATAATGACAAACTTCGTCTTTATTGTCTAAATGGGGATGCCGGTATCTCTAAAATGGGGCATTGTACAGGTATTCATATTTTGGAAGGGGATAATTTGAAGCGATCAGTTTTTAAGGAAGTCGCAACTGGTTCTTTTCTGAATAAAGATGAAGTACGGATAGAACCTTGGCATTGTTGTTTGTTTGAATACCGGCAGAAGTTGTATATGCTTTTCTGTGGGCGGGATCATAAGCAAAAAACATTCCGTTCACCGATGGAAACGTATTTGGCTGTGTCGGAAGATTATCAAAATTTTTCTATTTATGAGAAGCCGATAGTAGCGCATATCAAAACATATCGTCCTTCTGCTTATATTGATGGAGATAGATTACATTTGTATTTTTCTGTAGTCGGATATGTTGATAATTTTCATGAAGATAGACGAATTGGATATACTTGCTTGAATATGAAAGAGCTACTTCAATTGTTACAATGAAAGAAAACCAAACTACACCGAATTTAAAGAATCTTGGTGTGACGAATATATCCGTAAGGTAGTAAAATAGCCGAAAGACAAAGATACTATGGAAAGAGTGGGAGTACGCAAGAATGGATATTGGAATGTAAAGGTTAGGAAATGAAAATTGTCATCTTAAACACATCTGAACGTACTGGAGGGGCAGCCGTAGCTGCCGGGCGTTTAGGTAAGGCATTAGGACAAGCCGGGATACAGGTTGATAAACTTATCCGTGAAAATTCTTGGTTGAACCGTTTCCGATTCTATTGGGAGCGGTTGATTATTTTTTTATGTAACCATTTAAACCGTAAGAATCTGTTTGCGGTTTCTATCGCCAATACCGGAATGGATTTATCCGGACATCCTTTGGTAAAAGACGCTGATATTATCCATCTTCATTGGATTAATCAGGGTTTTCTTTCATTAAAGGATATAGAAGAATTGGTGAAATTGAACAAGCCTATTGTGTGGACTATGCATGATATGTGGCCTTGTACAGGTATTTGTCATCATGCAAGGGATTGTGAAAAGTTCCAGATGATATGTGAGTCTTGTTTCTTTTTAAAGTCGAAAGGTAAGGATCTCTCGACTTCTGTCTTTGATAAAAAATTGTCCTTGTATAAGGAGGCCAATATAACTTTTGTCGGTTGTAGCCGATGGTTGTCCGGCAAGGCAAAAAAAAGTTATCTGCTACGGGATAAGACGGTTTTGTCTATTCCTAATCCGATCGATACGGAGGTTTATCATCCGATGGATCAGGATATGACGCGTGAATTATTGGGGCTACCTTCAGGAAAGAGGCTTTTATTATTTGGGGCGTTGAACGTTACAGACAAGCGTAAAGGGATTGATTATTTGATTGAGGCTTTAAGGAAAATAGAAAAGCAGGATGTGGAACTTGTCGTTTTCGGACAAGCAAAAGATGATATCCGAGGCCTTTTCCCCGTGTCAATTCATTCGATGGGATATTTGTCGGATGAATCTAAAATCGTAGCATTGTATAATGCTGTCGATATGTTTATCACTTCTTCCTTAGAGGAAAACCTTCCCAACACAATCATGGAGTCGATGGCGTGCGGAACTCCTTGTGTCGGATTTGAAATTGGCGGTATTCCGGAGATGATCGATCACAAGATAAATGGTTATGTAGCCAGTTATAAGGATGCCAGCGACCTCGCTAACGGTATCTGGTGGGTTTTGGAGCATGAAGATCAGCAGGCTCTTTCGGATGCTTGTGTGAAGAAAGTACAGGAGAATTATACGGAGGAAGTGGTTGCAAAACAATATATGGCTTTATACAAACGCTTACTTCATCAAAAAAAATAGAAACAGCTTTATGCTACAACCGACATTTTCAATCATAACGATTACCTATAATGCCGTGCGTCTAGTGGAGCAGACGTTGTTGAATGTGCTGAGCCAGTCCTATCCGAATATCGAATATATCGTGATAGATGGCGGTTCGACGGACGGGACGGTGGATATTATCAAACGGTATGAATCGGGCCTTGCTTATTGGGTGAGCGAGCCGGACAAGGGGATATACGATGCTATGAACAAGGGGCTTCAAAAGGCGACGGGAGATTATGTCTGGTTTATCAATGCCGGTGATTCTCTTTGTTCGTCCGATACGGTCCAGTCGGTCGTTTCCAGATTACAGAAGAGGAAGACTTTGCCGGATATTATCTATGGAGAGACGAATATCGTCGATGAGGAAAGGCGGTCGTTGGGACTGCGCCGTCTCAGGGCTCCTCGGAAGCTTTCGTGGAAGAGTTTCAGGATGGGAATGCTGGTTTGCCACCAATCGTTCATACCAAAACGTGCGGTTGCTCCGTTATATGATTTGCAGTATCGCTATTCGGCCGATTTCGACTGGTGTATCCGCTGCATGAAGCAGGCTCGTTCGTTTTGCAATACGCATCTCACCCTGTCCGATTTCCTGGACGGCGGAACGAGTACGACGCAAAGAAAAGCATCATTGCGAGAGAGGTATGCGATTATGTGCAAATATTATGGTACTTTTGTTACGGTTTTGCTCCATGGGTGGTTCGCCATCCGTTTTTATACGGCTAAATGTCTGAAGGGGCGGGTTTGATAGTATGAATTTTAATGAGACATATATGAAGGATTTGCTAAAGCAATGGGGGAAACACGTTGTTGCCCTGATCTTGTTTTTGGGACTGGTGATGGTCTATTTTTCACCGGCGGTGTTTGATGGGAAAGTAATCATGCAAGGTGATAATATCAAAGCGACCGGAATGGGATCAAGCCAGATGGATCAATACGCCAAAACGGCACAGCCGGGTGAGTTCAGCGTCTGGTCGGATGCGATGTTCGGTGGGATGCCGTATGTGACAGGATATGGGCAGGCCGCACCGAGTATGCCTTCTTATTCGATTGTGGATGGTTGGTTGAAAAAGGTGGGATATGGCGATGCAGCTATGGTTTTCGTCGGATTGGTATGTTTTTACCTGCTGATGTGTGTCATGGGGGTAAACTGGTGGCTTGCGATTGCCGGGGCGTTCGCTTTTGCATTCGCATCTTATAATATCATTATTATCGAGGCGGGGCATATCGTGAAAGCCTATGTGATCGGTTATATGCCGGTGACGTTGGCCGGTATGGCTTTGCTTTTCAGGCGATCCTATCTGTGGGGGGCCGTCTTGTTCCTGTTGGGGGTAGCCTTGTCTCTGGCAAACGGGCATATCCAGATCACCTATTATCTGGTACTGCTTTGCGTACTGATCTATTTAGGGTATGCGATTAAAAAGATCCGGGAGAAAGCGTATGGCGAATGGTTGAAGACTTCCCTGATTATGGCGGCTTGTGTCGTATTGGCTGTATTGCCTAATGCGCAGGGGATGTATTCCAATTGGGACTTGGGGCAGCACTCCATCCGTGGGGCTTCGGAACTGACGCCGAAACCGGATGCTTCGGGAAAAGTGGAGAAGGCTTCCACCGGTTTGGATAAGGATTATGCTTTTCAATGGAGTTACGGCTGGAAAGAGTTGATGACTGTTCTCGTACCGAACGTATATGGTGGTGGTTCGGGAGGCACGTTGGACAGTTCGTCCGAGTTATACAAGGAGTTGAAGAAAAACGGGGCCCAGGTAGGGAAAGAAGTACAAACCTATACCTATTGGGGGGATAAGATATTCACTTCTGGACCGGTCTATTTCGGGGCTTTGGTCTGCTTCTTGTTCGTTTTGGGAATGTTCGTGATCCGGAACCCGATGAAATGGTGGCTGTTGGCAGGATCGGTGTTCCTGACATTCCTTGCGTTGGGACGTAATTTCGATTCTTTCAACGACCTGATGTTTCATTATCTGCCTTTATACAATAAGTTCCGTACGGTTGAGATGGCGTTGGTAATACCGGGATTGGTATTCCCGATTGTCGGCATTTGGGGATTAAAAGAAATTTTGTCACAGAAAGTGGAGGAGGCCCGTTTGAAAAAAGGATTTCTTTGGGCTTTGGGGTTGACCGGAGGCCTTTGTGTGGTCCTTTGGCTGATGCCTTCCTTGCTGTTGGATTTCCGGTCTGCCTATGATGCACAGTTCCAGAACCAGGTTCCGGAATGGTATTACACTGCCTTATTGATGGACCGTGCTTCGCTGGCTTCGGCCGATGCGTTGCGTTCTTTGATCTTCATCCTGCTAGGGGCCGGGTTGCTTGTCTGGTTCTGGAAAGCGAAGAACAAGAAGACTGCGGCGACTTTCGTGAGCGCAGGTGTGGCAGTTCTTATTTTGATTGATCTTTGGACGGTGGACCGCCGTTATCTGGATGACAGTAATTTCGTTAAGCAACAACCGGCGGAGATGTATAAGGAAACAGTTGCCGATAAAGCAATCCTGCAGGACACGGGTTCGACTTTCCGTGTGTTGAACATCAATAACCCGTGGCAGGAAACGAATACTTCCTATTATCATCATTCTATCGGGGGATATCATGCCGTCAAGTTACGCCGTTATCAGGAGTTGATCGACCATCGGCTGGACGGTGAGTTACGTGGAATTATCGGCGCTTTGCAGAAGGCACAGACGGCTGGGGATGTGATGTCCGCGCTGGCTGCTTGTCCTTCCTTGAATATGTTGAATACCCGCTATATCATCTATAACCCGGAACAGCAGCCGTTGAAAAATCCGTATGCATTCGGGAATGCCTGGTTTGTGGATAAGCTGGATATGGTGGAGAATGCGGATGCCGAAATAGAAGCCTTGAATACGATCGATCCGCTGGAAACGGCAGTTGTGGACAAGCGTTTCCAGAAGGATCTGGAAGGATTTGTTCCGCAGAAAGACTCAACCGCAACGATCGTGTTGGAAGAATACCGTCCGAATCGTCTGACTTATAAGAGTAAAACTGATAAAGAACAATTGGCAGTCTTCTCCGAAGTTTATTACCAGCCGGGTTGGAAGGCAACGATCGACGGCAAGGAAGTGCCTCATTTCCGTGCAGACTGGATTTTGCGTGGTATGCGTGTGCCGGCAGGCGAACATACGATTGTATTCGAGTTCCGGCCTTCCGGTTATGTAACGGCTGCATACGTTTCTTCCTACAGCTCGTTCCTGATTCTGTTATTACTGATCGGTGCGATTGCTTGGTCGGGATGGAAATATTGGAAAAAGAGTAAAGAATAATATTGACACACCCTCCGACTGTCTTTGTTATCACGACGACCGTCCTCATCTCGATGAAGTCAATGTTCATGTGGGATGAAGACGGTCGTCGTAGAAATGAAGACGGTCGTCATGATAACGACCTTTGGTGTCTTTTATTTGTAGAACGTCTTTTGGAATGCCGAAAACTCCTTTTTCTTCAGAACCAGCCTGTTCCAGGCGGCATCTAAGAATCCGCATCCATATCCTATTAACTGGATAAAGGAGGCAATAATCGATAAGAAGCCGATTTTGAGGCTTTTATTCTGAATCGAAGAATCCACAAAGATCAGCAAGCTGAAAAGTCCGAGCGGCAATAAACTCCAAGTGCAGAAGAGGCTTCCGACCAGGAAGAAAAATACTCCTAAAGTAAAGACTGCCGGTAATAGATGTACCAGTTTAAGCGAGTCCGGATATTTCTTGTACAAATTGATACGGGCGATTCCGGAATTATAAACCTGGCGGAAAAACTTGCGCCAGTCCGTGCGTCGCTTGTGATATACCCAAGCCGAGGGAAACAGGCATACTTTGTAGCCGTTCTTGAACAGGCGGATACTGAAATCAATATCTTCGCCGAAGCGCATGGCAGAAAAGCCCTTCAATGCCTCGTATGTACTTTTCCGAATCCCCATGTTGAAACTACGAGGGTAGAACTTATCCATCTTCTTTTTCCCTCCACGAATGCCACCTGTCGTAAAGAAAGAGGTCATAGAGTAGTTGATGGCTTTCTGTACATCCGTAAAGCTGTCAGAGGCCTTGTCCGGCCCTCCGAAAGCGTCCGCTCCAGTTTCCTCCAGTTCCTTGTTTACCGATTTGATGTAGTCGGGAGGCAGAATGCAATCCGAATCGAGAACGATTAGGTAATCTCCCTTACTCTGCTTCGCCCCATAGTTGCGGGCATTGCCCGGACCACCATTCGGAATATAACAATAGGAAACATCCAACCTATCCTTGAAAGCCTCGGCCACATGCTGGCAAGTTTCCTTCGAACCATCTTCGACGATGACGACTTCGAAGTTTGTTTCACTCTGCCGCGTAAGGCTGTCCAACAACTCTTCTACCTCGTTGGGACGGTTGTAGACAGGGATGATAAGAGATAAATGGGGTGTTGCCATATTTATGAGTTTTTTAAAATGTAATATCCGCAGGTTGTATAGAAATTACGGATATAGGGGATATTCAGGAATCTCCATAGTCTTCGAGGATGGAGATTGAATTTCGTTTCGTAATTCGGGTTGATGAAATAGAGGACTTCTTCGGCTATCCGGTATTTCTCTTTGTGCACGATCGAGAGAAAACGTTCCAGTGAAATGCCGGTATCTTTGATTTCCAAAAGTCCTCCGGGATTGACATTCCCCCATTCCAGTACTTTTTTATATACGGGGCGAGGTAGCAGGTGGAACCAGGGTAAATGGCTTAGGAACTTGTTATTGCAAATCTGCTGGTGACCTCCGAACGGATTCTGCCAGGGAGGGAAAGCCACGAAAATAACGCCGTGGGGATTTAAGAATCTCTTTATAAAAGGCAAGAATAATTCTTGGTTTGGGATGTGTTCTATCACATCCCGGATGATGATAATGTCGAACTTGTTGTGCAGTTCGGTTATTTTGTAGATATCTTCGCAGATCAGTGTCAGGTTTTTGTTGTTGGTGTGCGCGCTGTAGATTTCTTTTGCGATCTCAATCTGGCTTCCGTTGATGTCTATACCTGTTACTTGGCAACCGAGGTCCAGAAAAGGTTTTATGTTTCCTCCTTCTCCGCAACCGATTTCAAGAATATGGGAATCAGCCGTTATCGGTTTATGCTTTTCAATGAAAGGTATTACATATTTTTGTGTTGTAATACTTTGTTCGTTGAAATATAGTTGTCTGTCAGCGTGTCTTTTTTGCATATCTACAAAATAAAAATGAGGGTGTGCCGAAAGTCTTCATGCTTTTGGGCACACCCTCAGATATATTAATATCTGTAATGTTCGGCCTTATAAGGTCCTTCGACCGGCACTCCGATATAATCGGCTTGCTTCTGTGTCAACTTGGACAGTTTGACACCGATGCGCTCCAGGTGGAGGCGGGCAACTTCTTCGTCCAGGCGTTTCGGTAAGCGGTAGACACCTACTTCGTAAGGCATTGTCCACAAATCCATCTGGGCTAATACCTGGTTGGTGAAGGAGTTGCTCATTACGAAAGAAGGATGGCCGGTCGCGCAACCCAAGTTCACCAAGCGGCCTTCTGCCAGCAGGAAGATGGAATTGCCGGTCGGGAATGTGTACTTGTCGACCTGCGGTTTGATGTTGGTGTGCTTGATGTTCGGATAGTTCACCAGCTTATCGACCTGGATTTCATTGTCGAAATGGCCGATGTTGCAAACGATGGCTTGGTCTTTCATTTGGGCCATGTGTTCGATGGTGATGATGTCGCAGTTACCGGTGGTCGTAACGAAGACGTTACCTTCCTTGACGGCTTCTTCCATCGTCGTCACTTCGAAGCCTTCCATTGCAGCCTGTAAAGCGCAGATCGGGTCGATCTCCGTAATCAGGACACGGGCTCCGTAAGAGCGCATGGAGTGGGCACAGCCTTTTCCTACGTCGCCATATCCGGCAACCACCACGACTTTACCGGCGATCATCACGTCGGTAGCGCGCTTGATACCGTCGGCCAGTGATTCACGGCAACCGTACAGGTTGTCGAATTTCGATTTCGTAACGGAGTCGTTGACATTGATAGCCGGAACCAGCAGTTCGCCTTTTTCCATCATCTGGTACAGGCGGTGCACGCCGGTAGTCGTTTCTTCGGAAACACCTTTCATTTCGGCGATCGTGCGGTGCCAGCGGGTATTGTCTTCAGCCAAGATACGGTTTAAGGTATCCAGGATGACCTGTTCTTCGTGATTGCCACCTTTGCGGTTGATCGTTTCGGCATCGTTCTCTGCACGGTAACCCATATGAACCAGCAGGGATGCATCGCCACCATCATCCACAATCATGTGCGGACCTTTGCCGTCGGGGAAACGGAGCGCCATGTCGGTGCACCACCAGTATTCTTCCAGTGTTTCACCCTTCCAGGCGAAAACGGGAACACCATCGGCAGCGATGGCTGCGGCGGCGTGGTCCTGTGTAGAGAAGATGTTGCAGCTTGCCCAGCGGACATCTGCTCCCAACGCAACTAATGTTTCGATTAACACTGCGGTCTGAATCGTCATGTGCAGTGAGCCGGTGATACGAGCTCCTTTCAGAGGTTTTTGATCGGCATACTTCTTGCGAAGTGCCATAAGTCCCGGCATTTCGTGTTCGGCGATCTCGATTTCTTTACGACCGAATTCAGCCAAACTCATATCTGCCACTTTATAAGGCAGATTAGTTGGAAATAATTGTGACATAAATTGATACTAAATGATTATGGAGCAAAGGTAGTAATATTTTTTTTATTTTAGTCTTTTTCGGAAGGAGATGGGAGGAAGTGTGGTTTTCCTTGTAGTGTGTTTGGATTTTTGTGTAAGTGTAATCTGTTTTCGACAACGTCGTGTATATATTCGACAATGTCGTGTATATGTTTGACGTTGCAGAACATATACACGACATTGTCGAAAACAGATTAGACGCCCGTCTAATCGGAGCCGGATGCTTATGCAGGCGTGATTCCCTGGTCGGCTAATAACTTCAAGCCCAAGTCCTTCAGTTTGAACTTCTGGATTTTTCCGCTACCGGTCATGGGGAAAGTGTCGACGAAGAATATATACTTCGGAATCTTATGCCGGGCAATCTTTCCGCGGCAGAAATCCTTGACGATATCTTCCGTCATGGTGACACCTTCGTGCAGGATGATAAAAGCTCCCACTTCCTCACCGTATTTCTTGGATGGAACAGCAGCGACCTGTACATCTTTCACGCCTTTCAGGTGATAAAGGAATTCTTCCAGTTCACGAGGGTAGATGTTTTCTCCTCCCCTGATAATCATATCTTTGATGCGTCCGGTGATGCGGTAGTTGCCATGTTCGTCTTTCACGCCCAGGTCGCCACTGTGCAGGAAGCCGTCTTTATCGATGACTTCGGCTGTCGCGGCAGGGTTGTTGTAATAGCCTTTCATGGTATTGTACCCCCGGTTGCACATTTCACCTTGTACGCCTACCGGACATTCTTCACCCGTTTCCGGGTCGATCACGCGAACTTCGGTAAATTCGTAATCACGGCCTACCGTATTGTAGCGTACTTCCGCCGGATCGTCGATGCGCGAATGCGTCATACCGGGCGATGCTTCCGTCAACCCGTATACACTGGTCACACGCATGAACATTTTTTCTTCCACCTGTTTCATCAACTCTACGGGGCAAAGGGAGCCTGCCATGATGCCGGTGCGGAGGGAGGTCAGGTCGAACATGCTGAACATCGGATGATTGAGTTCGGCGATGAACATGGTCGGAACGCCATAAAGGGCCGTGCACCGTTCTTTGTGGATGGAGGCGAGTACGACCAGCGGATCGAATTTTTCGACCATGACCTGTGTGCATCCATGTGTCAAGACGTTCATGGAGGCGAGCACGACACCGAAACAGTGGAACAGAGGGACGCAGCAGCATAGTTTGTCATCTGCCGTGAATTTCATGTGTTCTCCTGTCAACAGCCCGTTGTTGGCAATGTTATAATGCGTCAGCATAACCCCTTTGGGGAAGCCGGTTGTGCCGGATGTATATTGCATATTCACGACATCGTGCGGGGTCACCAGCTTTTTGGCTTCCACTAACGTTTCGTCACTGACGTTTTCACCTAAAAGCAACAGCTCGGGAGTGTTGTACATCCCTCTGTATTTCTCCTGTCCGATGTAAACTACATTCTTCAGTACCGGGAAACGTTTGCTTTTCAGGTAGCCTCGTTGCGATTCTTTCAGTTCGGGCAGCATGGTGTACATCATGTCGACATAACTGCCATCAAACACCCCGTCGGTGATGCACATCGTATGGATATCTGCATTCTCGACCAGGAATTCCAGTTCGCTCTGCTTATAGTTGGTATTGACGGTAACGGCCACTGCTCCGATCTTGGCGGCGGCATACAGGAATGTAAGCCAGTCCGGGACATTGGTTGCCCAGATACCGACATGCGTGCCATGTTTGATCCCGATCGAAAGCATTCCTTTTGCCATCCGGTCTACACGTTCGTTGAATTCCTTCCAGGTGAAACGGAGGTCGCGGTCGGAATATACCAGATATTCTTTATCGGGTGTCGTTTCGGCCCAATGCTCCATCCACTGGCCGAGTGTCCTGTCTTGTAATTGTATTTCCATAGAGGCAGCAGATTAATAGGGGGTATAGATGACTCCGAGGATTTTCGCCGTATTGTCGGCGGCGGCATGTACATGGTGGGCGACGATGGAATCGTAGTAGATGCTGTCTCCTTCCTCCAGGATATAGGTATTCTTGCCATAGTTGATTTCGAGGACGCCTTCCAGTACATAGATGAATTCTTCCCCTTCGTGTGTGGAGAGTACGAAATCCACTCCGTCTTCACTCGGAGCGACATCGATCAGGAACGGTTCCATATGGCGGCCCGACTTGTCTTGTGACAGCGAATGGTATTCCATGTGCTTGCGTGCCTTGCTGTCGTTGTTGCTGAAACCGATGCTGTTTGTGTCGTTGCTATCTTTCTTGCGGCAAATGACGGGGCCCAGTTCGGACTGGTCGTCCAGGAATGTGCCCAGGCGTACGCCTAATACGCGGGCTATCTTAATAAGTGGGGCGAGAGACGGAAAGTCTATATTGCCCTCGATACGTTCTATTTGTTCGATACTCAGACCTGAGCGTTCAGATACTTCCTGGGTAGAAAGTTGCTTGGATTCACGGATGCTTTTGATTTTAGCTCCTATGATTTTGTTATTTCCCATGAGCATTATATGTTTATTGTTTGTTGAATCTTTTAATTTGTAACAGAATGGCGCAAAATTACATTAAATTTTCATTAAACAAAGGTGTTAGGTAAAAGAAAAAAGGATGATCCCCGTGGAGACCATCCTTTTGTAACTTCCTGCGAAGAAATTGTTTCTTACTTTCTGATGCCAAGCTCTTTGATGATAGCACGATATCTTTCGATATCTACCTTGATCAGATAATCCAGTAAACGACGACGTTTACCAACCAGCATCTTCAGAGCTCTTTCAGAGCTATGGTCTTTGTGATTAGCCTTCAAGTGTTCAGTCAAATGTGCGATACGAACTGTGAACAGTGCGATCTGGCTTTCTGCAGAACCTGTGTTCGTTGCAGATTTACCATACTTTTCGAAAATCTCTTTTTTCTTTGCTGAATCTAAAAACATGATTCTTGTATACTTTAATAAATTAATACTATGTTATCTAAGCGGGGACAAAGGTAGGGATTCATTTTTGATTGACAAATCTTTTTATGTATCTTTTTTTATTTTGAAGTGTCAATGTCATATACTTCTCGCAAATTTATTGTATTTTTGCGGCCAATAAATTAGTTTTCAATGCAAAAGATTAGAAACATCGCGATTATCGCGCACGTAGACCACGGTAAGACAACGCTCGTGGATAAGATGTTATTAGCCGGTAAGCTTTTCCGTGAAGGACAGGCAGAGCCGGATCAGTTCCTGGACAATAATGACCTGGAACGCGAACGAGGGATTACGATCCTTGCCAAAAATGTATCTATTAATTATAAAGGTTATAAAATCAACATTATCGATACTCCGGGACACGCCGACTTCGGAGGTGAAGTGGAACGCGTATTGAACATGGCTGACGGTTGCTTGTTGCTGGTCGATGCTTTCGAAGGACCGATGCCTCAGACTCGTTTCGTGCTTCAGAAGGCTATCCAGTTAGGCTTGAAACCGATTGTGGTCATTAATAAGGTAGACAAGCCGAATTGTCGTCCGGAAGAGGTGCAGGAAATGGTGTTCGACCTGATGTTCAGTCTCGATGCAACGGAAGAACAGCTCGACTTCCCGACGATCTACGGTTCTGCCAAGCAGGGTTGGATGTCGGAAGACTGGAAAGAGCCGAAGGAAGATATTACCGCTTTGCTGGACGCTATCATCCAGTATATTCCGGAACCCGAGGTATTGGAAGGCTCTTCCCAGATGTTGATCACTTCGTTGGACTATTCCAAGTATGTAGGCCGTATCGCTGTGGGGCGCGTGCATCGTGGCGAACTGCGCGAAGGACAGGACATCATGCTTTGCAAGCGTGACGGTTCGATGGTGAAATCGAAGATCAAGGAAATCGACGTTTTCGAAGGGCTGGGGCGTACGAAAGTAGACGCTGTCCAGTCAGGCGATATCTGTGCGATTATCGGTGTGGAAGGTTTCGAAATCGGTGAGACGATTGCTGATGCCAATGATCCGGAACCGCTGCCGACGATCGCTATCGACGAACCGACGATGTCTATGTTGTTTACGATCAACAATTCTCCGTTCTTCGGGAAAGATGGCAAGTTTGTGACATCCCGCCATATCTATGAACGTTTGATGAAAGAGTTGGACAAGAATCTTGCCTTACGAGTGGTGCCGACAGATTCTGCCGATTCCTGGTTGGTGTACGGACGTGGTGTCCTTCACTTGTCTGTCCTGATCGAGACCATGCGTCGTGAAGGTTACGAGTTGCAGGTTGGCCAGCCGCAGGTTATTATCAAGGAAATCGACGGCCAGAAGTGTGAACCGGTTGAACAGTTGACAGTCAATCTGCCGGAAGAATGTTCCAGCCGTATCATCGACATGGTAACCAAACGCAAGGGTGAAATGACGATGATGGAAAGCAAGAACGACCGTATGCATCTGGAGTTCACGATCCCTTCCCGTGGTATTATCGGTTTGAACAATGCTGTTCTGACTGCATCGGCCGGTGAAGCGATTATGGCACACCGTTTTCTCGAATATCAACCGTGGAAAGGTGAGATCGAACGCCGTACGAACGGTTCTATCATCGCGATGGAAACGGGTACTGCCTATGCGTATGCCTTGAACAACTTGCAATCCCGCGGACGTTTCTTTATTTCCCCTCAGGAAGAAGTATATGCCGGTCAGGTGGTTGGTGAACACACGAAAGACAATGACTTGGTGGTTAACGTGACGAAGTCGAAGAAACTGACCAATATGCGTGCTTCCGGTTCGGACGATAAAGTATCTTTGGCTCCTCCTACGGTGTTCAGCCTGGAAGATGCTTTGGAATATATCAAAGGCGATGAATATGTAGAAATCACCCCGAATAGTATGCGTATGCGTAAGATCATCCTTGACGAACTTGAACGTAAACGTCAGGGAAGATAAGGATCATCACGACATAATCGCGCCGATAATGCAAATCATAGCTGGATTTGCGTTATCGGCGTTTTTTGCTTTAATTCCTATTTGTATTCAAACGTGGTATGGTTATCGATTGTCAAATTAATAATGAATAATATCAAAAAGTAAGGGGAGGCATTTGCGTATACTGATTATTTTTGCCCTATTAAGTAAAAAACTTTAAAGGAAAATGAAGAAAAAAGTATATACAGCGTTCGTATGTCTTTGTTGTACCGTGGCGTCTCTCTCTGCCCAGAAGCGCGTAGTAGAATTAACAGATCCGAACGAAAGTTGTACGAGTATTGCTGTCGGCAAATTGGCGACGACTGATGGTTCAGTCATGACCTCGCAGACATGTGACGGGACTTCGCGTACTTGGATGGAGGTCGTGCCTGCCCAAAAGTGGGCGGATACTGCAAAACTCGATCTTTATTGGGATCTCCGTCATACGGAAAGCAAAAACGATCGGTTGGGAGTGAAACTGAAAGGTTCTATCCCACAGGTACCTTATACATTCGCTTACTTGAATACCGGTTATCCTTGTATGAACGAGAAACAGCTGGCGATGGGAGAAACGACTATCGTTGGCCGTAAGGAACTGCGCAGTCCGAAAGGCTTGTTCCATATCGAAGATTTACAGGGGATTGCTTTGCAACGTTGCAGTACGGCACGCGAGGCGGTTTTGCTGATGGGACGCTTGGCAGAACAATATGGTTATCGTGATGGCGGGGAATGTCTGACGGTTGCCGACAAGAGGGAACTTTGGTTTTTCGAGATTACAGGTGCGGGTCCGGAAGATATGGGGGCTTTGTGGGTCGCCCGACGCATACCGGACGACCATGTGACGGTTTCGGCTAATACACCTCGTATTTCCGATGTTGATTTCGGGGACAAGGATAATTATATGTATAGTGAAGGACTGAAGGAGAAAGCACGGAAGTTAGGGTATTGGGACGGAAAAGAACCTTTCAAGTTTTGGAAAGTAATCCATGAAACGGGGAAGAAGCCTTTTACTGTCCGGGACCTTTTTGTTTTGAAAACGTTGGCTCCTTCTTTGAACCTGACGATGGATATGGAGGAGCTACCTTTGTCTGTCAAGCCTGAACAGAAAGTTTCGTTGGCGGATATGAACCGTCTGCTGCGTGAAACATATGAGGGTACGGAATGGGACATGACGAAAGATATAATGGTAACGAAGAAGATTAAGGATAAAGACGGAACAGAGCGTGATACGACATATAAAAGCCCGTTGGCTCAAAATTGGATGACGAACGATATGTTTGAATTCCTGAACGCGCAACGTGGTGAAAAGAAGATAGAAAAACAGCGGACGATATCGGTTGTTTGGTGCGCTTATTCATTTGTGATACAATGCCGTGACTGGTTACCGGACGAGGTGGGCGGTGTTTGCTGGTGGTCGGAAGATAATCCGGGCGAAAGTCCCAGGGTACCCTTATTTGCCGGGATGACAGATGTCCCCGAAAGTTTTAAGGTTTGTGGACATAAGCGTTACCGTCCTGATGCTGCCCTTTGGACTTACCGGCGTACGAACCGTCTGGCCCAGGTGAGTTGGGGACATGGCCGCAAACTGATTGAACCTGCCGTCCTCTCTTTCGAGCAGAAGGCGGCAGACGAAATGCCTCTGATAGAAAACAAGGTGTCGGCGCTTATGCGGGAAGGCAAGAAGGACGAAGCCCAAGCTTATCTTACCCGTTATTCCTTCGATTTTATCTATTCGACTTTGCGTTGTTGGGAGGAAATGGAGGGACAGCTTTGGCATAAGTTCGGACGGGGGTTCTGATCGAGATCTCTTTTTAGTGCGAGTTTTTCTTGGCTTTTTCCCGCTGCTTTTCGATTTCTTTCCGGTAGGAGAGTGGGTTTATGCCGGTTTTACTCCTGAAAAAGTAAGAAAAATAGTCGGCCGATTCGAAATTGAGCTTCATTGCGATGTCTTGGATTGACATCTCCGTACTGCTCAGCAAATCTTTGATCTTGCTTAGTTTCAGTTGCAGCATGTATTGGTGGGGAGCGATCCCGGTGTATTGCTTGAATGATTTCCTAAAATTGGAATAGCTCATGTTGATGGATTCGGCAATGTCTTCCGGTGTGAACTTGTCGTAGATGTTTTCTCGCATCAGTACGCATGCCTCCTGTATCTTCTGCATGGAGACCGGTCCGTAATCCTGATTTTTGTTGATCGAATAGATCAAGCCGATCGTATGCATCGTAATTCCTGCTAAAACAGCCTGGAATCCTGACTTCTGTGCCCTGGCACAGTCAAGCATTTCCCCGAAATGCTTGACAATTTGGTCGTTCATGCCGATATGAAATATAGGATTTGCACGATTAATAATTCCATTTAATAATTTTTCAAAATAATCACCTTGGAAGGTTACGTAATATTCATCCCAACCTATGTTGGCAATAGGTTGATAGCTATGCCATTGTCCGGGGAAAATAAAGAAAGCGTCTCCTTTTGATATTTTCTTTTCAAGGCAGTTGATGGAAGTAAAAGTTCCCTCTCCTTTTACAATATATACAAGTGCGAACTCATCAATGATTCTGCCTCGGTCGGGATTAAATGTATATCCGATAGGGTGACCTTTAAGGGGATAACTGCCTTTTGGATCAATAGACTGAAAGCCTATGCCGCTAATAGACATTCCCCAGATGTTCTCATCATTATTTGTCGGTAAGTACTTTATGACATTATGTTTACTGCGATCAAAATCCATTTGGTGTTTATTTTGAGTATTTCAGAATAAAATGTTTCTCTCTTGGAAGATTACATTTATCTCTGTTTACAAAGGTATTAAATTTATTACATCTGTCAAAAAGCAAGGGAAAAATATCATTTTTTCATGATTATAAAGATAATAAAGGCAGACATTTGTGAAAATAAATATCGTTTAACCTAATAAGTTTGGAGATTATGAGAAATCGAATTCTATTTTTGCTATGTTTCCTATGTGTGGGATTGCAAGCATTTGCCCAGATTTCTATTTCAGGAAAAGTGGTTGATGCAGGAGGGCTTGAGCTTCCAGGCGTAAATGTGATGGTAAAGGGAACGACTATCGGTACATTGACCGATGGTGATGGAAAGTTTACGATTCCAGATGTTCCGGGTGGCAGTAATGCCGTATTGGTATTTTCTTATGTCGGTTTCCAGACACAAGAAATAAAAGTAGGGAATGCTAAAAATCTAACTGTGAAATTACAGGAAGATAATATGGCATTGGATGAGGTTGTGGTGGTTGGTTATGGCACATCCCGTAAAAAAGATTTGGCAGGCTCTATTTCCAGCGTTAAATTGGATGATTCCCCGTTGACGCAGTTGGCAAACGTAAATGCTTTGGTTGCATTGTCAAGCAAGATTCCGGGCTTTAATTATTCTCCGACGACAGATGCCGGTGGTGATAATACGGCTTCAATGACGATTCGTGGTATGAATTCTATTATTACAGGTCCTTCGGAAGCAAGCTTGAACAAACCGTTATTGGTTGTCGATGGTTCTATCTTTAATGGTAGTATCAACGAAATTGCCATGACGGATGTTGAATCCATTGATGTCCTGAAAGATGCCAGTTCTGCTGCTATCTACGGTTCACGTTCTGCAAATGGTGTAATTATTATTACAACAAAACGTGGTCGTTCTTCCAAGCCGACGGTTAATCTGGATGCTTATTACGGAATTCAGAGTTGGACGAGAAAACCGCAGATGGTAACGGACCAAAATGAATTTTTGAATCGTCGTCGTGAAGCGATGATTGCTGCCGGTTCGATTGATCCGAGCGTAGGTTTAGACGCCGCACAGTTATTGAATGCAGAAGAACTGGAAGTCTACAACGCTGGTGGTTGGGTTGATTGGATTGATGAGGTCTCTCAAAATGCGCAGATTCAGAATTATAATCTGAGTATTTCGGGAAATGCTTCGGATAAAGTGAATTATTATCTGTCAGCCGGTTATATGAAACAGGATGGTCTGATTGTAGGTGATGATTATAAAAAGTTGACTTTCATGGCTAAAATGGATGCAAAAGTTACTGATTGGTTGACGGTTGGTATGCGTGCTTCTTATTATAATGCCTCTAATCCTGGTCAGATCGCAAACATTCAGTCTGCAACATGGTTGTCGCCTTATAGCCATAAGTATGTACGTTATGATGGTTATACTGATTGGTATGAAAGATATGCAAATGGTAATGTTGCCAGTCCGTTCTGGAGTTCTTCCGAAACTACTTCCTATTTGTGGACAGATCGCGATAAGAAATATGATAACCTGAATGGAACAGGATTTGTACAGATCGATTTCCCGTTTGTAAAAGGTCTGAGCTATAAGTTTACCATGAATGCTGTAAAGAATACGAGCAATATTGATATGTTTGTAAACCCTCAATATTTTTTGGATACAAGAAAAGTAGAGGAACTGGCTGATCCGTATAAATATACGGCGGAGGCAAATGGTAAATCGGAGATTAACCAGACGTATGCGTGGACAATGGATAATGTGTTTACTTATACGAAAGATTTCGGAAAGAACCATTTGGATGCGATGCTCGGTTATACGCGTGACGCCACTCATCAGAATCAGTTGAAGACTGCTTATAGTGGTTTCAAACTGCCGACTGTATTAGGCTCGTACGGACAAAATTTGGCAACGACTCAGCAGATTAACAAGACATTGAAGGAATGGCAGAATGTCGGTTATATGGCTCGTGTCAATTATAACTATGCAAACAAGTATTATCTGACGGCGAACTTCCGTCGTGATGGTTTCTCTGGATTTGCAAAAGGTAGTAAATGGGCTAACTTCCCAGGTGTGTCTGCAGCTTGGACATTGTCCCAGGAAGATTTTATGCAGAATGTAATTCCGGGATTGAGTTTCTTGAAGCTGAGAGGATCCTATGGTTTGACCGGTAATCAGAGTATCGAAGCCTATGCTACATTGGCTACAGTTGCTTCCGGTTATACTTGGTATGATGCATCTTCTTTGTATATCTATCAGAATTCGTTGGCAAATGAGGAATTGACTTGGGCGACAACTAAAACGGGTAATTTCGGTCTTGATTTCGGATTCTTGGACGGACGTATTTCCGGTTCTATTGATGTTTATAAATCAAAGACAAACGATATGCTGCTGAACCGTTCATTACCTTATATGACCGGTTTTTCGGAAGCAAAGTTTAATGCGGGGGAAGTAATGAACCGTGGTGTCGAATTGGCTTTGAATACAATCAATATAAATGGGGACGGTAAAGATAATTTCCGTTGGGAAAGTGGATTGACTTTTTATCGTAACAAAAACAAGATTGTTCACCTTTTTGGTAAGGATGCTAATGGCAAGGAAGCAAACGATACGGGTAATGCGACAACAAATGGCTATGAGACTGCTCGTGCATTGGTTATAGGCGAGTCGATCAATGCAGCATGGGACTTGAAAATGTTAGGTATCTTCCAGTCTCAGGCTGAGATTGATAACTATGTAGATGCAAATGGTAATAAGATTCAACCTGATGCTGTACCTGGTGATATCAAATTCCTGGATTATAATGGCGATGGTAAGATCAGTACGGACGACCGTCATTGTATTGGCGATATGGATCCGTTGTTCACGATCAATTTGAGCAATACGTTAAGTTGGAAGAATTTTTCTCTGTATTTCAACTTCCGTTGGGATGCTGGTAATAGTTCTCATTTTATCGGTAGTGACCCGTTCGGTAATTACCATAATACGGCAACGACATCAGGTGCTCAGTTGAAAGTAGCTCCATGGAGTGAAAATAATCCGACAAACGACCATCCGCGCCTAGGGTATGTAAACACCTATTCCTATTATTTCTGGTCGCAACGCCAGTATTTGAAACTGAAAGATTTAAGTCTCTCTTATACATTTGACCAGCCGTGGGTAAAAAAAGCTAATATTCAGAATTTACGTCTTTATCTGAGTGGTACGGACTTGTTCACTATTACTGGCTGGTCTGGTCTGGATCCTGAAACAGGTGGTACGATTGCTGCAGGGCCTGGTAGTTCTCGCTATGGAAGTAAGCCTGCTTATCGGACAATTACAATTGGTGCTAATATAACATTCTAAAAATGAACGGATATGAAAATTAAAAATATATTATTAGGAACGGTTGTTGGCTCTTTGTCCATGTGTGGATTAGTTAGCTGTGACAATGATTTCCTGGAAGAAAAGTCATATGAATATACTTCTTCGACATCTTATAATACACCTGCAGAATTGGATATGGCAATCGGTTTTCTGCATGGTCGCATCCAGTATTTGTTTTTTGGTGTATGGGGTAATCATAACTACTTTATGACAGGTATGGGGCTGGACACCTTTGCTGCGACAGACCAGAATTATATTACAAGTAACTGGAAGACGTTTACTCCTGACGAACCGGGCTATTCACGTCACTGGTATGATAATTTATGTCAGATCATTCAACAGTCGAATGTTATTATTGAAGCGATCGATACCCGTGATATCAAATGGGATAGCGAGGCACAGAAAAAGGAAGTTCGGGCTGAAGCGATTTTTTTCCGTGCATGGGCTCACCGGTGTTTGGCTGGAATGTATGGTGATTCTCCGATTATACTGGAACCGGCTCGTTCTGCGAAAGTGGATTATGAACGCTCTCCTCGTATCGATGTGTGGAAACAATGTGTTGAAGATTTCGAATGGGCAGCTCAAAATTTACCGTTGACAACAACGAAAAACGGTCGTATCGTAAAAGCGGCGGCTGACCACATGCTGGCTGAAATGGCCATTTGTATCGGTGATTATGATAAAGCGATTGCGGCGGCAAAGCGTGTAATCGATGGAACGGACGGAGATTATCATCTGATGACGGAACGTTTCGGAACCCGTGCGGGTGAGGCTACAGACCGTTATGGCAATCCTCATAGTTCTTATTGGGACTTGTTCCGTATGGGGAATTTTAATTATCAGGAAGGAAATAAGGAAGCAATCTGGGTCGCTCAATATGATTATGAAGGACGAATCAGCAATACCGGTGGCGGTGGTGTTGTAAGTTGGGGTTCTGCTCCTGCAAAATGCCATATTGAACAGGCTTTTGTTTCCAATTTCTATAACGTGGATAAGAAAAGGACTTTATCGAATGGTGAAATTATTCAGATATTCGGTTGGGGGGCCGTAACCTTTACGAATAGTAAGGCAGACTATGACGCGAATAAGAATAAGTCGAATGTGGCAACCGACTCGACAGGGTACGGTGGTGGTGGAACTTGCCACCCGACTGAATGGTTCTTGGGTGATCTGTGGAATGGCTGTGGTAGTGATGTTCGTGGCTCTGAAGAGATGATTCAGCGTAATCTGTATCAATCGGGCGGCAAGCCATGGAGGCAGGCTATTGATGAAGCGAAGGCCTTATATGAATCTAAAAAAGCTGCCGGTGATCCGGATGCCGATCTTTATAAAGTAACGGCTAATGATACGGTCACTCTTTTCCCGCGTATTTGGAAATTCGGTACGGATAAACATGTAGATGGTGACTATCGCCGATATGATCCGGATTGGTATGTAATTCGTCTGGCTGAAACTTATCTGTTGTTGGCAGAGGCATATTTGAATAAAGGAGATAAGGCGAGTGCGGCAGAAGCTATCAATGTTGTTCGTGCCCGCGCCAAAGCTCCGTTGTGTACGGCTGCTGATGTGACGATAGACTATATTTTGGATGAACGTGCCCGTGAACTGTATGGTGAAGAGCATCGTGCGGTGACATTATCCCGTTTGTCAACTAAGGAAAATCCGATTTTAGTACAGCGTACACGTAAATATGGATATCGTTTCCCGGCCGCAACAAACGAACTGAAAGATGCAGGTCCTAATATTCAGGATTATCAATGGCAATATCCAATACCATTACAGGTAATCGAAGCGAACTCGGGTGCGAATTTCCCGCAGAATGAGGGGTATTGATCTGAATTATCTGTATAAACTAATAAAGGCCCGGTGGCAGAAAAGCTTCCGGGCTTTTACTTTGTATCGGAGTTAGGCGGTACGGATAAATCCATAATACCAATAGGTGTTTCCGTATTTTTGGCGGAGTACATGATCTGTATTCGGACGCTGTGACATCAGTACACCGAAATCTTCGAAAGCTTGCCTGCAGATTGGGCTAACCGGGTAGTTGCGGGTGGCCTCCAAATGAGGAAACATGAGGTCAACCACTAATAGAGCTTCTTGATAATGAACTGGTATCGTTTCACTATGTGGAAAGTATTGCTGGAATAAATTATAGAAACCTTTTAGATCTTTACTCAAAAGAACGCCGCATAATAGATAGTCGAGCGCTTTGCGGTTGGTAGTATCGGCTTTTACCGCTTGTGTCAGAAGAATCAGAGGGGAAGATGCATCGATAATGAAATCTTCCTTGTAGGCTTCTTTGAATGTTGTTAGAGAGGTGGAGAGTCGTTTGGTCCGTTCTTTTATCCATTGTTTGTGACAGGTGGAGGTCTGTAATATGTCCATATATTTCTGGGCTAGGGGAAGATTCCCGAATTCTGTTTGCCAGTCGATCATCCTTCTGAGTCGGGAGAAAGAGAGACCTTGCGGGGACATGGCATTTGCTTGTGCAAGTTGATGGAGAGCTTCGTGTTTTAGTCCGAGGGAATAGGCGAAAAGACTGTTGAAATTAGCTCCGTCTAATTCATTTGCCGGAAAATAGATACGGTCTGCCGATTGTACCGGATAGTGGAAGAGTTGTTCCGGCAGGATACCTTTCTCACTGAGGGCAAGCATCAGGTAAGGATGATAATAGGCTTCGCTAATGTTACAGGTATGGATTGTTTGCAGTACCTGGTCCCATTGTTGTTCTTCCGCATGCCGTTGTATAGCCAGGCGTTTCTCCCTTTCCTGATTAGGGGAGGAGTAAATGCTGTAACAGCTGAATGCGATTAACAGAAGGGAGAGTGCGAAGGAGATATAACGGTTCCCTTTTCGGTCGGAGAGGAAGACAGAACAGAGCGGAATCAGGAACAAGGCATAATATATGTAAACATATCGCATTCCATATTCCGGATTGATGAAGGTGTACAACTGATTGGTCGGGGTGTAATAAATAAAATTTTGCCATAACAGAGGCCATGCGGTAACGAGTATCAGATTTATAGCCGGTAATATAGGAAAGCCTTTTTGTTTGAAGGAAATACGTTCGAAAACAACTCCATACAGATATAATAAGAGTAAGCTATTTTCTGGTAAAAGGAGATACAAGAAAGGAATAGCGATCAAAGCGCTGATATGCCGTATGATTTTGTTCTGGAGGAAAAGATAAAAAGCGAGTGTCAGAAGGAACAGATTGTATTGTAATAGTGCAGATAAGTTCCAGGCATATTGATAGATGCAGAACATAATAACCGGAATGATGATTACCCATCTATGCTGTGTGGCATTCCATTGCCGCAAGTAGAGTAGGGTAATAGCTGCAGTAATCAGAAGCAAACTTGTTTCCACGAAAAGTCCCAGTGAGAGCGGGTGGTAGAACTGGGACAAAAAATTAGTTAGCAGACTGTTCCATCCTGCTGGAGCAAGTAGATAACCTGTCAGGTAGTCGTTTGTCGCCAGGAATAATCCGCCTGCTTCTTGATAACGAATATATTCGGGATAGAATATATATTCGATAATGAGTGCATAAATACTTGACAGGATCAGAAGTATGATGTTTTCTTTTTTCATTTTTATGTATGTTTTAATCGGTTACGGTATGATCCAGTTGGGATCTGGTGATTGTGATTTTATCCTTGATAAATTCCGGGATGTTGAATGACTTCATCCGGAGGTTGTTCTCGTCAGGATCTTTCTGCGGGAGCAGGAACGGTTTACTGAACTTTCCGTTTTTATTTAGGTGGGCGATAAAGAAACGGGTATAAAGCCCGTCCAGACGCCGGCTGCTGAATATGATCCATTTTCCGTTTGAAGACCAGGAGTGATAGCTTTCCACGTCCGGGCTGTTTAGTATATCGGTATTTACGGAAGCAGAATCTTGTAAAGATATCATTTTCAGATCTGCTTCCTTATGCCAAATAGGGAAAGTTGCATAATCCGATTCGGTGAAAAGTAGATATTGGTTGTCTGGTGAGATGCGGGGAAATGAAGCGCTTTTATTGTGTGCTGTATAGATCGTGTCTATCGTTTCTCCGAAAGAACCGCTATCTGGATCAAAGGAAACACTGCAAATGGAGTATTTGACCTCTCTCAACCTTTTAGGTAATTGTTTGGCAGGGGCTGTACAATAATATAGGCGTTTCCCATCAGGAGCCCATGCTGGAAATGTCTCGAAAGATTCCGGACTGTTGAAACGAGGATCTGTTATGACTGTGTTCCGGACCGGATCATATAAGATCAGATCTGATTCCAGATCGTAGACCTCTATAAGGTTCGGATTTCGGCTATAAAAAGACTGACGGGTGGCATTGGTTGAAAAAATAATGTATTTGCCGGATGGATGCCAATGGGGATAAGTTCCTTCTTTCGACGATCCGAGTTGCGATAATTGCACTTTGACGGGCTGGTTATTTTTAATGATGATTGTCCCTCCCGAAGTAGTCCGTGCATGAAACATGAAATCGGTAGGTGAATAATTGCAGAATGAATGGCAATTTACACATCCTTTTTCAGTCATATTACTGGAAATGATAATCTCTTCTTTGAAACAGTTTAAGGCTCTTTGTCGTATATCCATTTCGTGCCATGATTCGTAACCAGGCTCGACCAGTCGGTAGGCGATATATGGATCGATAGAGTCTGTGGTAATATAAATAGGAAAAGATTTGTATTGTACACCTTCCGGATAAGAATTGTTCCAAATAGATATGGATATATCTATTTGTTTTCCAATATTGTGCGAGATTATATGCCGCCACTTTTTTAAGGGTATATCGATTTTGTTTTTCCCTTCAATGCTAAATAATGGTTGGTTATTATTGGAAAAAACAGCTTTTATATGAGAAGAATTTTTGACTGTAAAGTTTAAAGGTGCAATATTGATAGGAATACTTATTTCTTTATAATCTGGAAAGATATTCGGATAGGTATTTTCCTGCTTTGATGCAATTCTATTTTCGGTGCATCCAGTGTAGATAAAGAAGGCTAATAAAGTAAATAATAATTGTTTCATATCTCGTTCTGTTAATAATAGCACTTTGCAAAGATGTATCAAATTTTTAATTATAAATATCAAAAGCATAGATAAAATTTGTGAGAACGTAAATATTTTTGTCCGTTGTGAAAGACACATGGGAACATGCATTAATCTTATTTATGTAAATACCGTATTATGATGAACAGATACAAATTTTTTATTCTTAGCCTCACTCTGATATGTGTGGCAAGCCTGTCGGCCAAGGATTATTATGCCACGGATTTTGGTGTGATAGCAGACGGCAAGACTTTGAATACAAACTCCATTCAGAAAGGAATCGACTTTGTGAACAAACTGGGTGGAGGACGCTTGGTCTTTACTGCCGGTAATTATCTGACGGGATCAATTTATCTTAAATCGAATGTGACACTTCATCTTGAAGAAGGGGCGACTCTACTGGGATCGACCAATCCCTGGGATTACGAAAAAGATTCGTATATTCGCTGGATGTCTATGATTTTCGCAGTCAAGCAGCAGAATATCGGTATAACGGGGAAGGGGACAATTAACGGGCGTGGTTTTCAAACCGCCAACAATATGGTGGACTATATCCAGCGAGGTATCTACGAAGACCCTCTGAAACTGGGTCGTCCGAACGAGACGAACCGTCCGCAGAATATTTATTTCCGCGAATGCGAGAATGTGACGATCAAAGATATTACCCTGCGGGATCCGGCAAGTTGGAACCAGACCTACGATCAGTGCAAAAATCTGTATATCGACGGCATACACGTCGATAGCAAATCCTATTGGAACAACGACGGGATCGATGTTGTGGACTGTGACGGCGTCGTGCTGAAAAATTCTTTTCTTGATGCGGCGGATGATGCCCTTTGTTTCAAATCGCACGATGCGAACAGTATGTGTCAGAATGTGGTGGTCGAGAACTGTGTAGGCCGTTCGAGTGCCAGCGGATTGAAATTTGGAACAGTGTCCCGTGGTGGTTTCCGTAATTTCAAGGTGAAGAATATTAAGATATATGATACGTATCGTTCGGCTATCACGTTTGCCGCGGTTGATGGTGCCTTGATCGAAAATATAGAGGTAGATGGTGTTCGCTCCATTCATACGGGAAATGTGATCTATCTTCGTATCGGCGACCGTTGGAGTGCAGGGAAGAAACCGGTCATGAAGAATATCACGATCAAAAATGTCTATGCCGAGATCCCGATGGATAAACCGGATGCCGGATATAATTACGAAGGGCCGATTGAAGACCTTCCGCGCAATATCTCACCTGCCAGCATTGTCGGATTGCCGGAATATAAGATTCAGAACGTGACGCTTCAGAATATCGAGATCGTTTCTCCTGGAGGCGGTAATCCTTACTACGCTTATCGTGGACTGACACCGGCCGAGTTGGACAGTATTCCTGAAATGGCGACTTCCTATCCGGAGTTTTCGCAGTTTAAGGAATTGCCGGCCTGGGGTTTTTACATTCGCCATGCTGAGGGAATCATTTTTGATAATGTGACGTTTAAGGCTTTGAAAAAAGATTACCGTCCGGCTATCGTGATGGATGATGCCGGGAAGGTGACCTTTAAGGATGTCCGGTTTGTCGAGCCGGAGAGTGAGGGAAAAAAACAGATATTCCCTTATAAGTCTAAAGCGCTAAAATGATAGCGTGATATCGGATAGGAAGGATGTATAGGATTAAAAAACAAAAAAGTGAGACAACATGAATAAAAATAAGTTATTTGCAAGTGTGATAGGACTTCTGTTTTTTGTGGCGGGGCTTTCGGCAAAAGATTATCAAGTTGCGATGTTTGGGATCAAATCTGACGGGGTGACACTCAATACCCGTTCCATTCAGCGGGCTGTTGATTATATAAGTGGACAGGGAGGTGGCCGGCTTGTTTTTTATGTGGGCCGTTATCTGACTGGTTCAATCGAACTGAAGTCGAATGTGACGATCCGTATCGAAGAAGGAGCCACTTTAGTTGCAGTTCCATCCGTTTATGATTTTAAAGGAGTAGGGGGATGTAATGCGATTATTTACGCAGACAAGCAAAAAAATATCGGTATCGGTGGAAAAGGTATTATCGATGGGCGTAGCATCGCTGTGCAGGCAAGTGTGGAAGAGCAATTGCAGAAAGGCCATATCGAAGGAAATGTATCCGGTTATGCACCGGCTTTGATCTGTATGGAAGGCTGCGAGGATGTAAAAATTGAACAAATCACCCTACAGGATGCAGCAGACATAGCCGAAATATATAAGGATTGCCATAATGTGACAGTCGACAAAGTCGTTGTGAATGCAGGTGCATCGGACCGGAAAGCAATTTCGATCTCTGGGTGTGATGGAGTGAAGATGACAGATTGCTACTTCAATATGACGGGGAATCCGTTGGAGAGTGCTGGGACATCCCGCAATCTAATATTTACAAATTGTGTAACACCAGACGGCAAAGCTGTCTCAAGCGATCAATAAAAGGAGGAAAAAATTATGCAGAGGAGATCATTTATCAAACAAAGTGTTTTATGGACAGCTGGTTGTGCTGTCGGTAGCCGTATGCCGTTGTGGGGTTCGGTCAGTGTAACCGATGAGATGAAGGGGACGGTCTTGCGTTCCGGTGAGCTATATAAATTATTTCGTGATCCACAATCTATTTATCGTCCGTTTGTCCGTTGGTGGTGGAACGGGGATAAGGTGGAAGCTGACGAGTTGAAACGTGAACTGCACATATTGAAGGATGCAGGTATCGGAGGGGTGGAGATCAATCCTGTAAAATTTCCCGGTAATGATACGGATGATTTGGGAAAGAAGTCGCTGCCCTGGTTGAGTGACGAATGGATCGATATGTTGAGGGTGGCTTTTGACGAGGCGAAGTCGCTTGATATGACCTGTGATCTGATTGTTGGTTCCGGTTGGCCGTTCGGGGCGGAGTTCCTGACGGGAGATGAACGGGCGGATGTCGTAGTAAATTATTCAGAGAAGCTGAGTGGGCCGATCGATTATGAAGTCTCTCGCGACGGTCTGTTCTGTGCGGCCGATCCTGCTATCAGTTCTCCTTTTCTCGGAAGGAAGATGGAGCTGGTTTCCTTGCAACTGGTTCCCGAACCGTTTGGCAGTCTTGACCAGGCTATCAACCTGATGGGTAAAGAGGTGGATGGGGCGTTCAAGTTTAAAGTGCCCGATGGAAAATATGTCTTGTTTGCCTTGGTCAAGATACGCGGTTTCCTCGAAGTGATCAATGGTGCTCCCGGTGCTACGGGACCGGTGTTGAACCACTTCAACAAGCCGGCCGTACAAAAATATCTGAACAATATGTCGGACAAGATTCAGAACCGTTTAGGCCCGTTGTCCGGCAATATCCGTTCTCTCTTTACTGATAGCATGGAACTGGAAGGCTCGAATTGGTCGTATGATATGGCGGAGGAGTTCAAGAAACGCCGGGGATATGATGTGCAACCGTATCTACCTTTCATTCTATTTAAGATGGGCAGCATGGGGAATGTGTTGACCTATGAGCCGAAGGTCCAGTTCACTCCCGAACTGGATGATACGATCCAGCGTGTACGCTATGACTTCGAATATACGAAAGCCGAACTGCTGCGCGAGCGTTTTACACAGACTTACCTGGACTGGTGTAAAGGGTTGAATGTGAAATCGCGTGCACAAGCCTACGGACGTGGTTTCTTCCCGCTCGAAAGCAGTCTGGACTATGATATTCCGGAATGTGAATCCTGGACGATGACCTGGTTACGCCATCGTTTGGGTGAAGAGATGTCGGAAGAGGACTACCGCCGGGGCCGTGCTTATACAATGGTCAATAAGTATGTGTCTTCTGCCGCCCATTTGCGTGGAAAGCGCCTAGTGAGTTGTGAGGAAATGACAAATACCTATACCGTGTTCAATATGACATTGGAGCTATTGAAGATCGGTGGTGACCAGACGGCTATTTCCGGTGTGACGCATTCTATCTTCCACGGTTTCAACTATTCTCCTAAAGAAGCTCCGTTCCCCGGATGGATTCGTTACGGGGCTTATTATAACGAGAATAACAACTGGTGGCCGTATTTCAAATATTATGCCGCTTATAAAGGCCGAATGGCTTCCGCCCTGCAACATGGAACCATGTATGCGGATATCGCGATCTTGCATCCGATAGCCGATATGTGGAGCACCTTGGGAATGCAGAACGAGCCGTTCCCTGCCACTACCAATGTGAAATATAAGACATTGGTATGGGAGGCGATCCATAAGAACGGCAGCGGTTGCGACTATGTTTCTGAATCGATCATCCGGGATGCTGAGATGAAAGACGGTTACTTATGCTATGGTCCCCGCAAATACAAAACGCTTTTCCTGATCGAGGTGGAGAGTATGGAACCGGCTACCGCGCGTAAATTGTATGATTTTGTGACCTCAGGAGGACGTATCTTCTGCATCGAGGCTTATCCGCATAAATCGGTCGGCCTGAAAGATCATGACAAGCATGATAAGGAAGTGCAGGGATGGGTGGAAAAGATGAAGCAGATGGACGGGCGTTTTATATTACTCCATAAACCGGAAAAAGACTTTGTCGGTTGGTACCAGGGGGTACAGAAGGACTATGGATTGACATCGTATATGACTATCGAAAAACCTGATCCTTATCTGATGCAGAACCGTTATCAGGGTGATAACAGGGAAGAAATGTTTTTCTTCAGTTATGCGCACCGCTATAATTCGCATCAGACCCGTATTTCCTTTAGCAACGAGGTTGTAAAAGGCCGTCAGGGTTGGGTGTGGGATCTGGAAACGGGCGAACGGTACCGGTTATCGCTGGATGTTGCCAACAGTTTCCTGTTCGACTTCGGTCCGGCTGATTCTCTCCTGATTGTGTTTGATAAGCAGAAGAGAGGAAATGATTACAAGCCGCTTCCGGTTTCCGGTGAGGATTTGAAAGATCTTTCGTCTGACTGGGATGTAGAGTTCCGTCACAGCCGTGAGAATACGGTACAGAATACCCATTTCGACAAACTGAAGGATTTAAAGGATACGGACTATGTGAATTTCTGCGGTACAATTGTCTATAGAAAGAAAGTCAATGTCTCTTCATCTGCCGGAATGGTGCTTAATCTCGGATTAGTGCATGGTGTATCGGAAGTATTCTTGAATGGGCAGAGCTGTGGTGTCAAATGGTATGGCCGCCGTATCCATCCGGTCGCAGCCCAATTGAAACAGGGGGAGAATACGGTTGAGGTACATGTTGTAACTGTTATGGGAAACTATATGAAGACGTTGAAGGATAATAAGATCGCTCAGGCATGGACACGGAGGCAGGATGTAGTCCAATCGGCGGGACTGGTCGGACCGGTCACCGTTTATAGAGTTAAAAATTGAGAATTAAAAATTAAGAAATTAGGAATTTGAAGAGCTATGAATGTGATTAGGAAAATAATGATCCTGTGCTTACTGGTGGAAATGGTGGTTCCGGTGTGGGCAAAAGATTACCAGATGACTATGTTCGGGATCAAGTCGGATGGAACAACCATGAATACCCGTTCCATACAAAAGGCGATCGACTTTATTTCCGAGAATGGGGGAGGACGTCTGGTGTTTACTGTCGGACGTTATCTGACCGGCAGTATTCATCTGAAGTCAAATGTGACAATCCATTTGGGAGAGGGGGCCGTGTTGGTCGGTTCCACCAATCCTTATGATTATGATATGGAACTGAAAGCTTGGTATGGCTTGATTCTGGCTAACAAGCAGGATAATATCGGTATCACTGGCAAAGGGGTGATTGACGGTCGCGGACGTGAGCTTGCCAATAATTTCATCAACCAGGTTTATTCAGGGGTGATCAAGGATAAGTTGCAGTTGGGACGTGTTGCCAACCGTCCGAAACTGGTCTATTTCCGCGAATGCAAGAACGTGGAAATAAAAGGGGTGACGATGATGAACCCGGCATTCTGGACACAGACTTACGACCAGTGCGAAAATCTCTTGATCGACGGTATTACGGTGCATAGCCGTGCTTACTGGAATAACGACGGGATGGATATTGTCGACTGTAACGGTGCATTGATTCAAAACTGTTATGTGGATGCGACAGACGATGCGATCTGTCTGAAATCCCATAGTGCCGATGCTGTCTGCCAGAATATCGAGGTGCGCAACAATACGGTCTGTTCAAGTGCAAGCGGTATTAAGTTCGGTACGGCTTCGACGGGTGGTTTCAAGAATATAAAGATTATCAATAATACTGTATTCGATACGTTCCGTTCGGCCATAACGATCCAGGCGGTTGATGGCGGACAGGTTGAAAATGTGGTAGTGGATAGCCTCCGTTCCATCAATACCGGAAATCCAATCTATTTGGTGGTGGGAGAACGCCGTGAAGGTCGTCGTAGCCGGATGGACAACGTGCATATCTCGAATGTTTATGCCGAGGTCCCGGCAACAAAACCGGACGCAGGATATGACTACGAAGGGCCGACGGAAGATAATCCGCGCAATGTCTCGCCTTCCGGCATTGTCGGCTTGCAAGACAACAAGATTACGAATGTCTCCATAGAGAACGTCGAGATCGTTTATCCAGGCGGCGGTAACCCGTTGTATGCTAAAGTTGGGCTGAACGAACTGGACAAGGTGCCGGAAATGCCGAAGGCGTACCCTGAGTTCTCTCAGCATAAGGAGTTACCGGCTTGGGGCTTCTATGTCCGTCATGCCGATGGCGTCACTTTTAGGAATGTGAAGTTGACAGCCTTGAAGAAAGACTATCGTCCGGCTATCGTTCTGGACGATGTGCATAACGGTACATTTACGAAGATTAAAGTGGTTGAACCGTCTGCCGGAAAGAAGGAAAAAATACATGCTTACAAGTCTACGAAGATAAAAAAATAGAACGCGTATCCGCGTATTCCGCATGTTCTGCCCTATACACCTTTTTGCTGGTGAAATTTGTGTTTATATGGTTGTATAATACGTTTTTATGCCTAAAGTTTTGTAGGGCGGAACTTTTTTTACATGCGGTTTTCGATACTACTCCGGTCTATTGGAGAAACATTGCAAAAGTCATTTTGATTCCTCTTCCATAGGGATAACGGATCTCTATTTTCATATTTCTTGTTTTCCGCAGGATGAAAATAGATAAAATTGCCTTAATAGCTTGTTATATAGTGATTTTCCCTTTACAATCGGAAGCAAATGAAATTCACATTCTGTTTTTTCTCATAGTTAAATGTTTAGTTATACAAAGAAAAAGGGAGAAAAGATTTTGAACCTTTCCTACCTTTTATAGATCATTTTCGTGATGAAAACGGTTTTAGAAATACCCGTGCGTTTCCACATCTCCGTATTTAAGGGCTATTTCTACCCGTTTGACTGTGAATGTCTTTTCTTCTTCGGACTGGAAACATATGCGGTTATATCCCTGTTTGAGGATTTTGTCGGGGAGGATAAAGGCATATTCTTTTTCTCCTTTTTCCAGCCCGCGTTCCCTGTCGTATAGGTAAGTATAGGCTGGCATTTCTTTCTCAACCGCTTCCCCATTTACCGTCAGTCGGCAGATTATCGGATGATTAGTGCGAATGAATAGGATTGCTTCTTTCGGATATCCTTCTTCTACCGAATCGCCGATATAAAGATCTACCTCTTTCTGCTCGTCCTTGCCTATTTTTAGTGGGAGTGGAGAGTCTGGCTTTATATTATACTGTATAATCCCGTCAGACAGCGCATAGATCTTATTCCGGCCTTTTAAAGTTTCCAGCGAACCTAACTCTTGTAGCAGTTCCGGCATCATGATCCGGCAAACTTGGCCACCGTCTTCTAGGTATAGCTTCCCGTCATGCTCGGAGTTGAGGGCACCGAAATAGTAATTGAACAGGTAGATCCCGTCTGCTCCCTGTGAAAGGATATGAGAACACATCCCCCTGTGCATACCGTGTGACCAGAATTCCCGTGGGCGGTAGCCTCCGTCGTCAATCGAACTGTAGAACGGAATGTTGAGATCTTTCCCCATTTCTTCTCGGAACTTGGCTACCGGCATGGCAGGATCTCCCCTCCAGTGAACACCTGTACTGATAAAGTCTAGCAGTCCGAGGCGCAGCCATTCACGTATATCCAGACCTTTCATCATGTTTTGTTCGACTGTTGGCGCTACACGTGCGGAGAGCAGGATCTTTCTGCCTTGTTTGGCTGAGACTTCATCCACTTTCTGGCGGATGTCTTTCACCAATTGTGTCATCAGCGGTGCGTTCTGTGGCCCTGTGCCTGACTTGAAGTAAACGATAAAGCGCATGAAGTCGAGATCGTATCCGTCGATTATGTCGGCGTAATTTTCCAATTGCTCGGAAACAATCGCCAGCTTACGGTCGCGCACTTCCTTTATGGCAAAGTCAAAAGCTCCGCCGCTGTTATAACCTTGTGTCGTGTCGTTCAGCCAGTATTCTGGATGCTGAATCCAGAAATCGGTGTACGAGATCGGACAATGGGTAGTTGTATCATTGAAATGTAAGTCGTTCATCCGGTAGGTGATGAAGGCTTCCATCCCCTTCTTCTTAGCCCTCTTTAAAGTGTAAGCGACCAAGTCTGTCCCTTCTTTTTCCAGGTTCTGATGGTTTCGGTAGTATTTTCGGAAAGAATTATACTGAGCTGTATCACAACCACAATCCAACGTTCCGTCCAGATCGTCTCCCATCACATGGCCATATTTGGAACGGACATAGAAGAAATCGCTGCCGGAGCACATCATATAAGTCGTAACCTGTGAGTTCGCCACCATATCGACGCAGGAGTCCAGGTCGGCAAGTGTAAGCGGACGATACTTGAACCAGCGGTTTCCTAACAGGTCGGAACCATCGTTATTATGAATGATCCGGAATGTTCGTTCGGGTACTTTTTTTACATCGGGTGCACAGGCAAAGAAAGCCTGTGCACATAAAAGAATCGAGAGATAGTTAATTATAAGTGATTTCATGGTGTGTCGTGTGTTTATTCGATTAACGAATAAGGCTTTTCCTCTGCTGTGAACAGCCTTTTCTTATTGGGGCTCGAAGTCATTTGGAAGACCAGTTCACCTCCATTCATGATGTCCTGATGGGTGATGTATGCCTTTGTATAAGGTTTACCGTTTAGGGTAACGGATTTGATGTAACGGTTCTTGTCGCTGACCTGATCCGCTCTGACTGTAAATGTTTTTCCGTTTTCCAGGTTTACCTGCATATAAGGCAGATAAGGAGCTCCGATGACATACTGGTCAGTACCGGGGCATACTGGATAAAAGCCCATGGCCGAGAAGATGTACCAAGCGGACATCTGGCCGCAGTCGTCGTTGCCGCATAAGCCGTCGATATTGTTGCGGTACATACGGTTCATAATCTCGCGAATCCAGTATTGCGTTTTCCACGGTTCGTCGGTCCAACTGTATAAATAGGGAATGTGGTGGCTTGGTTCGTTACCGTGGACATAAGTGCCGAGTAGACCTTCCCGTGTCACATCTTCGGTTTGGGCGAAGAACTCGTCTGGCAGATGCATGGTGAACAGGGAGTCCAGCTTATTGATAAAGCTGCGGTTGCCACCCATTAAGCGGATCAGATCGGATGGAGCCTGCGGTACATAGAAAGAATAGTTCCAGGCGTTTCCTTCGATAAAACCTTGTCCGTGTGTGCTGAGCAGGTCGATATCTTTCTTCCAGCTACCGTCTTTGTAACGTGGACAGGCGAAGCCCAGACCTGGTTTGAACACGTTCTTATAAGAGAGTGCACGCTTCTTGTAGGTCTCTGCTGTCTGCCGGTCACCCGTTAGGAGTGCTGTGTGGTAGACCGCCCAGTCTTCATATGCATTCTCCAACGTGATGGAAGCGGAAGTGGGGGAGTTGTCGAAAGGGACATATCCTAATTGTTTGTACTCGTCTGTATGATCATAATAAGGTACGTTTGAACTGCTGACCATTGCTTTGACTGCCTCCTGTTTGTCGATCGGCAAGCCTTTGGTGATGGCATCGGCTAGAACGGAAACCGAGTGGTAGCCGATCATACACCAGTTTTCGTTACCCATATGCGACCAGACCGGTAGCAGGTGATGCACACTTTGGCTGTAATGGGCGAGCATCGATTTCACAAGATCCGTGCTGACATCCCGTTTGATAATGTTGAACAACGGATGCAAAGCTCGGTACGTGTCCCAGACAGAAAATACGGTATAGTTCGTAAAACCTTCGGCCTGGTGAATATTGTGATCAATCCCCCGGTATTTCCCGTCTACATCCATATAAACGGACGGGTTGATCATCGTATGGTACAAAGATGTATAAAGCATGGATAGCTGGTCGTTACTGCCTTTCGCATCGATTACAGACAACGCGTTTTCCCATTTCCCATTTGTTTCCTTGCGGATCGTGTCGAACGATTTTCCGGTGGTTTCCGCTTGCAGGTTCTTTAAAGCTCCGTCTGTTCCGACAGCCGAAAGAGCTACTTTGATTTCGAGAGGGGCGCTTCCTTCCTTGAATTCGAAGTAGGAAACGACTTTACGCCCTCCGATCTCCGGGAAGTTCTCCGCTGTATTGAAACGCCGGAATCCTCCAGGGTAGTTGACTTTCTCCCGGTCCGTATATCCGTAATGGGTAATTGGTTGGGAGAATGAGATAGCAAAATAGGTATAATTTACGCGACTCCATCCGTTGGTAATACGGTAGCCCGTAAGCAGGGTATCGTTTTCGACCCGGAGGTTTGCCCATAACACTTTGCCATCATAATTGTAGATACCGTGGTTGAGGTCGAGGATCAGTTGTTTTTTCTGATCGGCTGGATAGGTATATTTATGAATACCGACCCGTTCGGTTGCTGTCAGTTGTACATTGATTAGGTCGTCGGACAGTTGTACTTCGTAGTAGCCTGGGCGGGATATTTCGGTGTCATGGCTGAATCGGGAACGATAGCCACTGTCCGGATTATCGGCCGTTCCGGGGTTGATCTGTAATTCTCCGGTGAAAGGCATCAGCAGGATATCACCAAGATCGGAATGCCCTGTTCCGCTGAAATGCGTATGGCTGAAGCCGACGATGGAGCTGTCCTTATGTTGGTAGCCGGCACAGTATTCATACGCGCGAGGTTGATAAACTCCATCGATGTTATGAGGAATGGTATCGGTGTCAGGACTTACCTGTACAATGCCAAACGGAGCACAGGCACCGGGGAATGTATGTCCCATCCCGTTTGTTCCGATGATTGGGTTTACCTGATCAGTCTTTTGTGCCATAACCGGCATGGTCATGCAGACAAGAGCGACAAACAGTGATTTCATTTGTTTTTGCATATACGTGTTTTTCTTATTTTCTGGAATGTTCAAAAGTAATCAAAGTCGTAAATATGCACATGTATTTTTTGTCGGATTTATTTAGATATTTGGCTAAATGGTGAAAAGCTACAACGCCTCTGGGGATTTGACTAGTTGGAGAACCTACTGAGGTTCGGCAAAGAGGTTGATATGATTGTTGTCGTTTTCATTAATGAATATAAATCACAGTTTTAATTTTTACGAAAGATACATATAGTATCCATATAAGAACAAAAAAGGCCGCCTCTTTTTATAGAGACAGCCTTTCGGATATATGGAATAAGTTTGTTATTATTTAACCAATGCAGCGAATTCGCTGTTAGTTGCATACTTTGCAAATTCCAGGTCGATAGCAGCTTCTTTAGCCATAGCCTTGTCTGCAGCGATAGCAGCTTTCAGGTTGCTGATAACTGCGTTAGCATCGTTTGTACGAGCAGCTACGATAGCTTTCAAGTAAGAAGTTGTAGCGTCAGGTTTAGCAACTGCGTTCAAAGTCTGAGATGCTTTGCTGTAATCCTTAGTCAGGATCTGAGCCAGTGCAGCGTTGTTAGACTTAACTGAACCGAAAGAGTTGGCAGCCTTAGCCCATTCACCCTGCTCCAAATACAGAACACCCAAAGCTTCGCCTAATTCAGCAACGCCTGCAGCGCTACCGAACAACTGCTGAGCCTTAGCCTGGTCACCCTTAGTCAAAGCGATCAAACCTAAATTCATGTTAGCTTCAGGATTAGCTTTTACAGAGTTTGATTTGTTGAACATCTGTTCTGCCTTAGCCAGGTCGCCGGCACGGAATGCCATCATACCGATGTTGTTCCAAGTGCGGTAGCAGTTAGGATACAGTTCAGAAGCTTTTGTATAGATAGCCATCTTTTCTGAATCATTGTTAGTCAGAGTTGCAGCGTACAGAATTTCTTCGATGTTCAGTTCAGAAGGATTGCTCTTAGCCAATGCGCTGATTTCGTCGTCAGACTTACCGATGATTTCGATGTTGGCAGTTAAACGAGAACGACGAAGTTGCGGCAGGATTGTTTCAGCCAAGTCAGAGTAAACAGCAGAGATGTTCTTGATTTCTTTTTCTCTTGTTTCAGGATCCTGATACATAGAGATAACTCTCAGCACGAGGTCTTTATCCTGCAGGTTGGAAGCCTGTACCAGTTCTTTGAAGCCTTCCCAGTCCTGAGCGGTGTAACGAGCGTCAACCGGAGCGTCAACCTTCATTTTCTTCAACTCTTTAGCCAGATATTTACTTGTGTTGCCTTCACGGCGTTCAGCCAGGCCGGTGTTCAGTTTAACACCACCGTCAGGAGAAGCGTAAGCAGAGATTTCGATTGCTACGTTCTGGTTAGGAGCTTCGTCAGCGTTCTTAACAAGTTCTTTCCATTCTTTGATTGCATCAGAGTTCAACTCTTTAGCACGCAGATTGGCCTGCTGGATAAGGAACATGATGTTTGCGTCGTGAGCTTCTTTGATGATACGCTGGAATTTGTCTGCTGCGATAGCTGCGTTAGCAGTAGCTGCGTCAGCCAATTCAGATGTAGCGATCACACCTTCGCCGATTTTTACGTCCGGCAATTTAACTGTCTTGTTCTTGATCTTTGCGTCGAAAGTCAGGTACAATTCAGATTTTTTCATTTCCGGTTTGTAAGTGAAAGCAGATTTCATGGTTACGTTAGCACCTGCTTTCTGCGGGATAACCTGGTTGTTACCCTTTACTTTTTCACCTTGGTAAGTGTAAGATGTTCCCCATGCTTCACCACCGGCATAACGAAGAACCGGAGTTACGGTTACGACTGCTTTTTTGTTGAACCATTTTGCAGGGAATGTGGCATTAATAGTCACAGGAACTTTGCCTCCGATGGCCTCAAGCGGCTGCGGTTCAGCTTTGATGTACTCTTCAGCTAACGGTTTCAACTTGTTTGAACAAGAAGAAAAAGTCAGAATTGCTGCCAATACAAGGAAAGGCATTAAATACTTTTTGTTCATAATTTGATGTAAGTTTAAAATGTTACTATGTTTATATATTCACTTTCAAATATCCCTTAGCCATCAAAGTGCAAAACTAAAGCATTTTTTTGTTATGAAGAGCAAACAAGAGATAAAATCTTTCTAATTAATACTTATTAATGAATCTTGTCTTCCTTTTTTCCGGCCTGATGTCAAAACAGATAGGAAATGAATCTGGTGAATCCTTCTGAATTTCGTTTGACCCTTATTGTCAAATTTTAATCAAAACAGGGCTTTTTGAGTATAAAGTTTGTTATTATAAACAATCTTCACAATATACACGCCGGCCGGAATCGAACTGATCGGCAAGGTCACCTGTTGTCCGGTGATGGAATAATTGCGTACAGGCTTTCCGGTGAGCGAAACCAAAGAGAGCGAAGCCTGGCTGATGGGATCAGCAAAGTCGATGTGGATCGTATGCCGGTATCTGTCGATAGATAGGCTAACATCCGTTGTCGCCTCTATGTGTTCGTTGGCTGTTCCACCTCCTTCGTTCGGATCCATTCCGGTGCAGATAGGAACCGTCACTCCGACAGGATCGAGCCAATATTTGAGCTGCTTACTGCTATCGGCAGGCTCGGACCAGCTTTTTTGTATGGAGAAAAAGAAGTCTTCGACCGGATTGAGGCAACTGGAAGCACCGCCTGTCAAGCCTCCGATGACACGGTTGTCGCTATCTAAAAGGGGAGAACCGGACGAGCCACCGGCTGTACAGCCTGTCGTCCAGCGGCCTACCTTCCAGTGTGAATTTTCATTGAAGTCGGTAACCTGTATTTTATAGGTTGTCAGTTCCACGTTTCCCTCGGCAAGGTTAAGCCTCTTGAGCGATCCGCCCGGATGGTGGATACATGTATAAGGAGCTGTCCCCGCATCCTGTGCGTTCCAGCCGGCATAATAGGCTCGGTAATCGGCAGGCGGTGTGTCCTGCAATTCCAGTAACGCCATATCTGTTAATTCGTTCACGGCTCGGAAATGAGCCGAGGCGATTGTCTGGTCGGTACGTCCGGGTTCAACCGGACTGCATTGGGGGCTGTTGTAATTGAAGTAACAGACGATATTACCCGCCACCTCTTCATAATCCGGATTTTTGACTTGGAATTGGTTGTTCAGGCAATGCGAAGCCGTAAGGAGGTAAGGTTTCCCGTCATTTGCCGTGTTGTTGATGAGCGTTCCCGTACAACCAGTCGTCCCGTTGATGATCATCAGGACAACACTGCGTTCGATAGCGTCGTAGCGAGTTGTCGAATCCTGGTAACAAGCTACGGCCGGCATACATTGGAAAGCCGCAAAGTCGGGCTGCGGTTCCGAGATTCTGAACTTCCGGTAGCCGTGGTTCACCTCGCCGACCGCGAGCTTTCCGGGAAAAGCGGCTTCCATCGGTTCTTGGTATTCGATGATTAGTTCGTCTCCTTGGATCGGGGCGACGGGCAGAATGCTGCGTTCCGAATTGTTCAAGTGGTTGAACGAGCCCAATACTTCCGATTGGTCGTTATTGTATAGGAATACGCGTGCGCCTTCGGGCAGATGGTATTCGCTGAACATTACATTGAGGGAGAGCGCACCTTCGGAACGTATACCAAGCCGCCAGACCTTTGTCCCGTCGGGCAGTGTGAAACGGACTCCGGAATTCTCCGGTCTATAGTCCGTCATGAATTTATAGGCAAAGCGGAATCCACTCCTAAGGTCGGTCGCTTCGAGCGAGTCGAGTCGGAACTGTTCCGCTAGGTCGAACGGGGGCATTATGATAAACATATCCTCTGTCAGGCTTTTGGTGGCCGTGAGAGGGAGCGGTTGCCCTCCGTGACTGATCTGTGCCTTGACGGAAACACTAAGAAACAGGCATAATCCGAAATATATTATAATAAGATGCTTTGCCATAGTAGCAGCAAATATACGATTTTAAGGAAATAATCAGCTATTTCAGATTCATTTTAAAATTGCTCCTGATATTTGTCCTGTCAAAAGATTAGACAGATAAGAAGTAGAATTGTAAAAGAAGAATCAAATGAAGAAGATTTTAGCCCTATTAGTTTGCCTGCTTATCGTAAGTATAAGCGTTCGCGCGGACGATGACCGTCCGGTTCGTTTTGACCAGCTGCCCGTTAAGGCACAGGCATATGTAAAGAAATATTTCCCGCAGGAAAAGGTGGCGTTAGCAAAGATGGAAAAGGATTTCTTCGACAGGAAGTATGAAGTGATTTTTGCCAGTAGCAGCAAAGTGGAGTTCTTTAAGGACGGAACCTGGAAAGAAGTGGATTGCAAATATTCTGCTGTTCCCGAAGCCGTTATCCCCGAAGCCATTTTGCATTATGTAAAGGCCACTTATCCCGATCATAAGGTCGTTAAGATCGAAAAGGAAGATCGGGGATATGAGGCGAAACTTGCTAACGGCATGAAGCTGGAGTTTGACAAGAAGTTTAACTTGATAGATATAAACAATTAATAGAGAACCGATTTAAATAGAAACAGTATGATGAAGAATGTATTTTTACTTGCGGCACTGTCTCTGTGCCTGTTCCAAAGTTGTGACAATGATGACGACGGACCGATTCCCAGCTATGTGAGTGCCGAGACCAAAACAGCCTTCGACGAAAAATATCCTTCGGCAAAGGATGTGGAGTGGGAGACGCGTAACGATTATTTGGTTGTGGATTTCAAACAAGATAAAGTAGAGAAGGAAGCTTGGTTCGACAATAGCGGAACCTGGTATATGACGGAAACGGATATCCCTTTTGTTCAGCTACCTGATGTGGTGAAGACAGCTTTCCAGCAAGGCGAATATTCGACTTGGAAGGTGGACGATGTGGATATGATCGAACGCCGGGATGTTGAGACTGTCTATGTGCTCGAAGTGGAACAAGGCAATAGCGAGGTGGATCTTTACTACTCCCCGGATGGTATCCTGGTGAAAACTGTTCTTGATGCGGGTGGAAACGATGGGTATGAAGATTTCATCCCGTTCCAGCCTCCCTTTTCCGTAGAGGCTTACATCAAAGAACATTATCCTTCTGCCCGCATCTTGGATATCGATCGGGAAAAAGGTATGACAGAAGTTGAAATATTAGATGGAACGGCTTGTCGTGAACTCCTTTTCGACGACGGAGGTGCTTGGGTGCAGACTAAAACGGAACTTCGTATTTCCGCGCTGCCGGATGTGGTAATGGCTGCTATTAAGGCTTCGCAATATGCAACCTATAAGATCGACGATGCTGATTTCATCGAGACCCAGACTGGCGAATGGTATCTCGTTGAACTGGAATCCGGTAAGCAGGATGTGAAACTCCGCATAGATACTACCGGAAAGATATTGTAGAAGCCCGTCCTTATCGTTTTCAGGTTCATGAGAGACAATTGGACATGGAATCCGGCATATCGGAGATAATCCGGCTTTGTTTTCCAGCCGCCAAACAGGTGATAGCCCGTTCCCATGTCCAAAACTTAGCATTTGCAGCCGTGCAGGAGATGCGCAGTAGCTTCCAAAGCGATTAGCGTTTTGGAGCAACGGACGTTGTTGCTTAATCCAATTCCAACTTGATGACCGTTCCGTATGAAGGGACATTCCTGAATGCTTCTTTCAGGTCATACTTTCCGGCATAAACGCGGGCACAGATTAAGACACCGCCATGCGTAAAAAGGCATACTTTCTGCAAGCTGCTTCTCCTTATTTCGTCCAGGAAATGACTGACCCGGTTGTATTGATCTTGCAAAGATTCGCCCGAGGGAGCTGGAATGTTGATCCAGTCATTGAACCAGGCTTTCGATCGAGGATCGGAGGATAGTTCGTCCCACGATTTCATTTCCCATTCTCCGAAACTGATTTCTTTGATGCGGTCTTCCTTTTCTGCGTCCGGGTAGCCACAATAGGCGGCGAGGCGGGTGCAGCGTGTAAGCGGGCTACTCCACACCTTGTCGAATGTATGGCCGGATAAGGTCTTTTTTACGGCTTCTGCTTCCTTCTCGAACGTGGGGCGGAGGGGAACGTCGGTCTGTCCGTATGCATAGCCGGCGGGAACGTTGACGGAAGTATGTCTGACCAGATAAATTTCCATGTAATATGTGTTTTATATGAGTGTTGTATAAATAAGGGCTATCCCCAGGTAGAAGCTCAATTCACAAAGCAAGAAGGTCGCTCCGCAGCAGTCACCTGTATAACCTTGTATTTTCTTTTTCATCAAATAGGTGAGGGAACAGAAGACGAGAATAGGCAGTAGGCCTGCCAGGTAATAGACGGGTTCCGGCAGCCAGAACATCGGAATAAGAGCGGAGAACAGGCAAAATGTATATTCGCTTGTTGTCATCCGGCTGTAAACCGTTTTGTTTTTAGCCTCTTCTTCCTTGCGTGCATAGGGAAGCCTGTTAATGATCATTCCGGCAACTCCTTTGGAAAAAGGATCGCCTGCCAGTATCGCACTTCCGGCAAGAGCCAGTGGCAGGCTGCTCAATAACGTATATAGAAGCGCAAAATAAAGAATCAACCCGATCACCCCGTAGCTTCCTATATGTGAATCCTTCATGATGGAAAGGATTCGTTCGCGAGAGGTCCCTCCCCCGAAGCCGTCGAAAAAGTCGGCAAGCCCGTCTTCATGAAGGCAACCGGTTATCAGCAGGCGGGTGACGATTGCCAATAACACGGCAACACTTGTCGGCAGGACCAGTGAAGCGGCATAAAGCACGATCACGGAAAACCCGGCAGTGAGCCAGCCGACCAGCGCCCAGCGGCTGACTACATTCTTGAAATATTCCGAAGGCACTTCAGCTAGCCGCCAGAAAGGGAGGCGGGTGAAAAAGATGAAAGCGGCGAGGATATGGAGCATGGTTGATAATTAAAGAATGAAAGAATTAAAAGTATTTGGTGATGGAGGCCTGTTGGAAACTGTGCATCTCGTTGATCATACGGACTGCTGAGTCTACAATCGGATAGGCGCATACGGAACCGGAACCTTCACCCAGGCGTAAGCCGAGGTTTAGCAGCGGCTTAGCTTGTAAGATATCCAGTACACGTTTGTGCCCGGCCTCGTCCCCGCAGTGTCCGAATATACAATAAGGAAGCATTTCCGGATACAGGCGTGACGCAGCCAGTACGCAGTTCGTCATGATAAAGCCATCCACCAGGATGACCATCTTTAACTCGGCTGCACGGAGCATGCCTCCCACAGCCATCACCATCTCATAGCCGCCGAAATAGCGGATCACATCCAGCGGGCTGTTATCTCCCTTGTAATGAGCGAGCGCCTTTTTTAAGACATTATATTTATGTTTGACCCCTTTGCTGTCCAAGCCGCTTCCGGCTCCTACGCAATCGATCAGCGGGATTCCCGTCAGACAAGTCATCCACATACTTGATGCAGCGGTGTTTCCGATTCCCATCTCTCCGAAACTGATCACGTTGCACCCATTGTCGTGGCAATCTGTGACAATGTCGGCACCATATTGGATGGCCAATTCCATCTCATCCTGTGTCATGGCCGCTTCATGCAGGAAGTTGCGGGTCCCTTTCCTGATTTTCCGGTCGATCAGCTCCGGGATAGCAGGGAAATCAAAATCCACACCACCGTCGACAATCTTGATTTCGAAGCCGTGTTGGCGTGAAAGGAAACAAATGCCCGCTCCTCCGTTCAGGAAGTTATGTATCACCTGGCGTGTCACTTCTTTGGGGGATTGGCTGACTCCTTCGTCGGCGATCCCGTGGTCGGATGCATATATAACGTTGACCGGATGATGAAGCTCCGGGGATAATGTTTGCTGGATCAGGCCGATTTGAAGTGCAATTTCTTCAAGCGTACCCAGTGACCCTTTGGGCTTCGTCAGATTATCGATTTTGTCCTGCAGGGCTGTGGCAATAGCGATGTCAGGTTTTTGAATGTTGAAAGAGATCATTGTATCGTGTTTTTATTATTTGACCTTCAATGGAATACCGCTCACCATGAGAATAACTTCGTCGGCACGGGATGCGATGTATTGGTTAAGCCAACCTTGCAAGTCCGTGAACCGGCGTTGCACCGCATCGGGAGAAACACCGCCTAACCCGATTTCGTTTGTGACGAAGATCAGATAGGCATCTTGCTCTGTAAATTTATTAAATTCTTCTTTTAACTCGGCCAGGGAACGATTCGTGTCGCCCTCATTGTCGAAGAAAAAGTTCGTTCCCCAGAGAGTGACACAATCGATAACGACGACACGGCCGTCCAGATTGTGGAGACTCAGGTATTTTTCTTCCTCGATATTCGTCCATTCCGGTCCTCGATCGGCCTGATGGCGAAGTACACGCTCGCGGAACTCTTCGTCCCAGACACGTGATGTCGCCAGGTAAACCGGATGGGCCGTCAGTGACAAAGCGAGCTTTTGTGCATATCCGCTTTTTCCGGAACGTTGGCCGCCTGTCACTAAAACGATATGCTTTTTTCCCATTGTCTTATTCTCCTTTCGGTTTATTGCGGGCAGCAGCACGCTTTGCCTTGTTGAGCGGGTTGTTCTTGCTTGTCTTGCGTAACGCTGCTGATTTCGGGGAAGAAGCCAAGCGTTGTGCAACGGCCGACCGTCCTAATGATTTGCCGAATTTGGGGCGCAGCGCTTCTTTTAGCATCTCTTTGTCGATGCCGGTCGTCTTTGTCTCTTTTTTTGTGCTTTCTCCATTGCGTGCAGCATGACGGGCGGCTGCATATTTATTGTATTTTACATATTTGCCGGGGCGCAGGCCTTTTGAGCCGGTTGCCGGGGAAGCCACCTTCTTTTCGGATGCCATCGTGGACAAGGGCTTTGGCTTCTTCGCCTTTTTTTCCTGTCCGGCAAGTTCTAGCTCTTGAATATTGATCCGTGCGGAAGAAGTTTGTTTGCCTGTATGCTTTCCGATTTTAACTTGTATATCATCTAGCATGACAATATCGCCTTCCGTCACTTTCTGCCCGACTTGAGGCAGGCTGCCGTTTACGGTGACACGCCCTTCTTCGATGAATTTGTCCGCTTCCCTGCGTGAACAAAGGCCGGAATCACTGATGAGTTTATTTAATCTTACTTCCATTTTATACGTATTTATTTAGTGGATAATTATTGATATTAAACAAACAATAAGCCCCATGGCAAGTTCGGCATTGTTGTTTATTTTGATGGCAATCAACATGTCTTCTGTTGTGAAAGCCCGTTCGTTAGTCCCGATGTAAGGCTTTTCCACCGGTTTCCCGAAATAGTCGTGGGTTCCCCCGAATCGGCAATTTAAGATAGCGGCAAGGGCAGATTCCGGATAGCCTGAATTCGGGCTGGCATGAGCCGGACCGAAACGCTTGACGAAGTCCATTTTGTTTAAATTGCCGGAGACAGCCAGCATCAGCCATGCAGTCAACCGGGCAGGAATATAATTGGCAAGATCGTCGAGCCTTGCAGCAATCTGTCCGAATTCTAAATAGCGTTCATTTTTGTAGCCGATCATCGAATCGAGCGTGTTTACCATCTTGTAGGCTATCATACCGGGGAGCCCGAGCAGGGCAAACCAAAACATAGGAGCTATCACACCGTCGCTCAGGTTTTCTGCGAGCGTTTCGAGGGCGGCGGCCCGTATCTCTTGTGGGGAGAGGCGGGATGTGTCGCGGCCTACGATCCGCCCGACCTGTCTGCGTCCTTCTTCCGTGCTGCGGTCTACTGCTTCGAAAACGGCTTTCACTTCTTTGATTAGCGTTTTTCCTGCCAGGCAGTAAAAGACACCTATCCCGACTAAAATCGAAGCGAACAGCGGGTAAAAGTACCCGGCAAGTGCCAGTATCCGTTCGCAAAGCAAATAAGTACCGGCAACCAGTACGAGCGCCATGACACCTCCTTTGACAGCTCGATCATTCCCTTTGTTCAGTGTCTTTTCTCCTAAGGAAATCACTTTGCCGAAGCCCACAACCGGATGTGGCCATCCTTCAGGATCGCCCAACAGACGGTCTGCCAGCCATCCACCGATAAACGGGAGGGCTTTTGCCATATAAAACGATTGCTGAAACCAATAATACATATTGGTGGCAAAGGTAAAAATATAATTCCAGTTATGGAATCCATCGCCTATATTCCTCATGATTTACCGAGGTAAAATTGGAGGCGGAAAATATGTTCTTTATTCTGATACCGGTAGGAAATGTGCAACCCGTATTGGCGGCAGATCGCTTCGGCTATGGCGAGGCCTAGCCCGGTCGATTCCTTTTTCTTGCTCCCCTGGTAGAAACGTTCGAAGATATGTTCGCTGTCGAGTGGTTCGGTTTGTCCCGTGTTGGCAAGAGTCAGCGAGTTGGTTTGGATCGTGACACGGACGTGCCCTTTTTCCTTGTTATGGATAAAAGCGTTTTTCAGAAGGTTGGAGACGAGTGCTTCCGCCAGTGTCTCGTTCATCGTTATCGTCAGCCGGCCCTGTTCCTCCAGTGAGATCTGTGCTTCGTAGTGGCTGAATATCTCTTTGTAATCATCCAACAGCCGTTTGACAATGCTGTTGATTTCGACCGGACGGCTGTCGGTGAATTGCCCGTTGTCGATCCGGGAGAGGAACAGCAGGGATTTATTCAGCCGGACGATGTAGTTCAGTGTATGCTTGGTTTTGAACAGTTCTTCCATTTGCTCCTCCGTCAGTTCCGTATTGTCGAGCAGCCATTCGATGCGGTTGTTACAAACGGCGAGCGGTGTCTGGAGTTCGTGCGATGCATTGCCGATGAATTGCTTCTGCTGTTTGAATAGCTGTTCCGAACGTTCGACGGCCTGGGCGGCAGCTTCGTTCAGTCTGCGGAATTCCGGGATATGGGTGTCGTTGGGAACAGGTTCGTGCTGCTTGCCCGGCAAATAACTGTCCAGCCAGTGCAGTAGCGCGTATAGCGGGCGCAGGCTCCGGTAGAACACCCAGATGCTGACTGTAAGCAGGGTAACCAGCAAGACGATATAAAGAAAGAGAATCCAGTTGGCGACGGCTTCCCGTAAGTCTTCTTTTTCAAAAGAGGGAGTCGAGACTTCTAACAGGAAATAATTGTCGTCTTTGTCGGCGAAGATGGTTCGCAGCACGCGTGCCGGTTCGGTTTCTTCCTTTTCCTTTATATAGATGTCGGCATCGTAGTATTCGATCGCTGGGTATTGTCCGGCCTCTTCCCAAGTGATGGGACGGATGGAATAGCTATTGTTGGTCCCGTCGTTTTTCGAAGGAAGCTCTTTGCCGGCAAGCGATCGGATGATGATCGTCTCGGAGTAGTCTTCCAGCGCATCGTCTACTTCGTCATTGATTTCGTCGATCATGGTGAAGTAGAAGAAAACTGTCCATACTGTCAGGACGATCAGCAGCGCCAGAGACAGGCGGATCAATATGCGGTAAATCAGTTTCATGTCTGCCGTGCCTTATTCTTCTTCGTTGATGACTAATTTATATCCGAAGCCGTAGATGGAGCGGATCTCGATTGTCGCACCTGCTTTCTTTAACTGCTGTCGCAGGTTCTTGACCTGTGTGTAGACGAAATGGAAACTGTCCGCCTGGTCGACATGGTCGCCCCAGACCGCCTCGGCCAGTACGGCCTTGTCGATGATATGGTTCGGGCGGTTGGCAAAATAGAACAGGATGTCATATTCTTTCTTGAGAAGTTCCAGCTCCTTGTCGCCAACGAATACCCGGAAACTGTCCGGTTCGATCCGCAGGTTTCCCAGCTGGAGGGAACGCGAACCGTCTCCACGCTGTCGTCTCAGTACGCTTTTGATCCGGGCGTTGAGCTCGGCCAGATGGAAGGGTTTCGGAAGATAGTCGTCCGCTCCCTGTTCCAGTCCCAGGACCTTGTCCTCGATGGAGTCGCGGGCAGAGATGATGATGATGCTTTCCCGCTTCTGCTGCTCCTTGAGCATTTCCAACAGCTTCAAGCCGTTCCCGTCCGGTAACATGATGTCGAGCAGGATACAGTCATAGCTGTAGTCCGCTATTTTCAGGCTCGCTTCGTAGAAAGTGTCCGCTGTTTCCACTACATATCGCTCTTTTGCCAATGTTTTCTGCATCAGTTCTCTGAGCGAAGGTTCGTCTTCAACTATTAATATCTTCATAAATATCGCCTTATCTGTATCCAAAGATACAAAGCGAATTTAAAATAAACTTGAAATGATCATTTTAAAAAGGCAAACAACTGTCGAATCTCATGATTTTTAATTAAGTTTGCCAGTCCGTTCAAGGATATGATTTTAAAACCAATATTATAAATTAAAATACAAACGCTATGGCAACAACTCCTTTCAAGTATCAGGCTCCGTTCCCATTGGGCCCGGATACAACAGAGTATTATCTGCTTACAAAAGATTATGTTTCGGTTTCCGAGTTCGAAGGAACTCCGGTTCTGAAAGTAGCGAAAGAAGGTCTTACGGCAATGGCCAATGCCGCTTTCCGTGATGTATCCTTTATGCTTCGCCGCTCGCACAACGAGCAGGTGGCTAAGATCCTGAGCGATCCGGAAGCAAGTGATAACGATAAATATGTGGCGTTGACTTTCCTGCGTAATGCAGAAGTTGCTGCTAAAGGTGTACTTCCTTTCTGTCAAGATACCGGAACGGCTATCATCCATGGCGAAAAGGGACAGCAGGTATGGACCGGCTACTGCGACGAAGAAGCGCTTTCGTTGGGTGTTTATAAAACCTATACGGAAGAAAACCTGCGCTATTCGCAGAACGCTCCCCTGAATATGTATGACGAAGTAAACACCAAGTGCAACCTGCCGGCCCAGATCGACATCGAAGCTACAGAAGGCATGGAGTATAAGTTCCTGTGTGTGACAAAGGGAGGTGGTTCTGCTAACAAGACTTACCTGTATCAGGAAACAAAGGCGATCCTGAACCCGGGAACTTTGGTCCCATTCATCATCGAAAAGATCAAGACATTAGGTACGGCTGCTTGTCCTCCTTATCATATTGCAGTGGTGATCGGCGGTACTTCTGCTGAAAAGAACTTGCTGACGGTGAAGTTGGCTTCTACACATTATTATGACGAATTGCCTACGACCGGTAACGAGTATGGTCGCGCTTTCCGGGACGTCGAACTGGAAAAAGAAGTGTTGGCCGAAGTGCATAATATCGGTTTGGGCGCACAGTTCGGTGGCAAGTATCTGGCACATGATATCCGTATCATCCGTCTGCCGCGCCACGGGGCTTCTTGCCCGGTCGGTTTGGGTGTCAGTTGCTCGGCTGACCGTAACGTGAAATGTAAGATCAACAAAGACGGTATTTGGATTGAGAAGTTGGACAGCCATCCGGGCGAACTGATCCCAGCTGAACTGCGCGAAGCAGGTGAAGGCGATGCTGTCAAGATCAACCTGAACCAGCCGATGGCAGAGATCCTGAAAGAACTGGATAAATATCCGGTAGCTACCCGTCTGTCTCTGAATGGCACAATCATCGTAGGTCGAGACATTGCTCATGCCAAACTGAAAGAACGCCTGGATCGCGGTGAAGACTTGCCTCAGTATATCAAGGATCATCCTATCTATTATGCCGGTCCGGCCAAGACTCCGACCGGTATGGCTTGTGGTTCTATGGGCCCGACGACTGCCGGCCGTATGGACTCGTATGTTGGCCTGTTCCAGAGCCATGGTGGCAGCATGGTCATGTTGGCGAAAGGTAATCGTAGCCAGCAGGTGACGGATGCTTGCCAGAAGTATGGCGGTTTCTATTTAGGTAGTATCGGTGGCCCGGCTGCTATCCTGGCCCAGAATAATATCAAGAGCATCGAATGTGTGGAATATCCCGAATTGGGCATGGAAGCGATCTGGAAGATCGAAGTAGAAGACTTCCCTGCATTCATCCTGGTAGACAACAAGGGTAACGATTTCTTCAAACAGATCAAACCGCGTTGTACTTGCAGTAAGTAAGGCGTGCTTTACGTTCATATAAAAAGGGAGGGAGTGGAGAGATTCATTCCCTCTTTTTTGTTGAAGGTCGATATTTTTTATTTGATTTTTCCAATTGAATATGTGCTTTTGTAGTAAATCATTGATAGTTATGTGTGAATATACATAAATAGAAAAATGGTTCTTTCCAATGGGAAAACAGTGAGGATAAATGTGGAAGTCGGTAAGGTGGTCGAACGTATTTATTTGGAAGGCTGGAAAAAGGGGGTTATCATACCATTTGGGGATAAGGGAACTTTTATGTAGCTAATCCGGACGGAAGTGAAAATTTTGTTGATTTCAACCGTAAAGATAGAAGCTATAAGATGGCTCTCCCGAAGAATAGCTGTTTCAGCCGGAAAAAGTTTGAAACAAAAGTTACGATGTCTAATGCATAGCTTTACAGTCCAAAACCCGTCGGTAGTTTTCCCGGAAGCGATGCTTGTCATTTCTCAAAAGGATGTAGGCTTGTTTGAAATAGGCTATACCCTTTTTGTTTGCAGCCTATATCCTTTTTACGGATAGGTTATAGGTCATTTTGATTAAATGTTGCGGACAGTTATTGTTATTTCATTCACCTCTTTAATCTGTACTTTGTTTTTCAATGCTTATAAAGGGCGAAAGCAAGCAGTTTTTGCCTTCACCCTTGTAGTTTGCCTTCACCTTGTGTTTTTCTGTCTGTATGAATAGGTGGCAACGAAAAACGAGGTGAAACTGAAATCCCTGGGTGAAGGTAGAAAAGGATAGTGTCTTCACCTAGGGATTGCTTGAAATATATGGTATACAAATAAAAGGTGAAGGTTGAAAAGAAAGTTGCATGTAAAAAAAAACAGCTCCCGTCCCCCCAAAATATGGGGCGGAAGCTGTTTGGAATTATACACGTAATGTATTTTACTGATTCTTAATCCTGACGTTCGCGGCGAGGACCACGGTCGCCACGATCCTGACGGGGACCACGGTCTCCACGTTCCGGTCTCGGACCGCGTTCGGGTCTCGGCGGACGTTCCTCATAACCTTCCGGTTTCGGCAGCAACACTTTGTGAGATAATTTGAATTTACCCGTCTTAGCGTCGATGTCTACCAACTTGACGCTGATAGTATCACCTTCTTTCAAACCAGCCTGTTCAACTGTTTCCAGACGTTTCCAGTCGATTTCGGAAATGTGGAGCAAACCGTCTTTGCCCGGCATGAATTCAACGAATGCACCGTAAGGCATGATAGAAGAAATCTTTCCTTCGTAGATTTCGCCGATTTCGGGAACAGCAACGATAGCTTTGATGGAGCGGATAGCCGCATCGATTGTCGCTTTGTTTGTTCCGGAGATTTCGATTTTACCCACTCCGTCTTCTTCTTCAATGGTAATAATGGCACCCGTCTTTTCCTGAATACCCTGGATGATCTTACCGCCCGGACCGATTACCGCACCGATAAATTCTTTACCGATCGTCATCGTTTCGATTCTCGGAGCGTGAGGCTTCAGATCCGAACGAACTTCCGGCTGGGCTTCCATGATCTTGCCCAGGATGTGCATACGGCCTTCTTTTGCCTGTGCCAATGCGTTTTCAAGAATTTCGTATGACAGACCGTCTACCTTGATATCCATCTGGGTGGCAGTGATACCGTCTTTTGTTCCTGTCACCTTGAAGTCCATGTCGCCTAAGTGGTCTTCATCTCCTAAGATATCGGACAGGATAGCATAGTTCTGACCTTTGTTTTCGGAGATCAGACCCATTGCGATACCGGATACCGGCTTCTTCATCGGAACACCCGCGTCTCTCAATGCCAGCGTGCCGGCACATACGGTTGCCATTGAAGAAGAACCGTTAGACTCTAAGATATCGGAGATCACGCGTACCACGTAAGGATAGTCTGTCGGGATCATCCGTTTCAATGCGCGGTGAGCCAGGTTCCCGTGACCGATTTCACGACGTCCTACACCGCGGGAAGCTTTTGCTTCGCCTGTAGAGAACGGAGGGAAGTTATAATGTAATAGGAAACGTTCTTTTCCGTGGTTCAGTACATCGTCGATCATCTTTTCATCGGCTTTTGTACCTAAGGTGACAGTCGAAAGCGACTGTGTTTCACCACGTGTGAAGATTGCAGAACCGTGAGGACCGGGCAGACAATCTGTTTCGATCCAGATCGGACGGATTTCAGTAGTCTTACGGCCATCCAGACGCTTTCCTTCGTCCAAGATAGCGCGGCGCATTGCTTCTTTTTCTACATCGTGGTAGTAGCGGCCGATCATTTCAACCTTCTCGTCTGTCAATTCTTCTTCAGAGAATTGAGCTTTATACTCTTCGACAACAGCTTCGAATGCTTCGGCACGCTGATGCTTGTCAGTGCCGGATGTTGCAACGGCATAAGCCTTTGCGTAGCATTTTTCGTGTACATCTTTACGCAGTTCGTCGTCATTAACTTCGTGGCAGTATTCGCGTTTAACCAGTTTGCCGCAAGCTTCGGACAGTTCAAGCTGTGCCTGGCACTGTATTTTGATCGCTTCATGTGCGACTTTGATCGCTTCCAGCATTTCCGATTCCTGAACTTCGTCCATTTCGCCTTCCACCATCATGATGTTGTCAAGCGTAGCACCCACCATAATATCAATATCTGCTTTTTCCAATTCAGAGAACGTGGGGTTGACTACATACTTGCCATCGATGCGTGCGACACGGCATTCGGAGATTGGCCCGTTGAAAGGAATATCCGATACGGCCAATGCGGCGGAAGCCGCCAGTCCGGCCAGTGCGTCCGGCATATCTTCACCGTCTGCGGAGAATAATATGACATTTACATATACTTCAGCATGGTAATTATCCGGGAAAAGAGGGCGGAGAGCGCGGTCAACCAAACGGGAAGTCAGAATTTCGTAGTCGGAAGCTTTACCTTCTCTTTTTGTAAAACCTCCCGGAAAACGGCCAAATGCCGAGAATTTTTCTTTGTACTCTACTTGTAACGGCATGAAGTCAACACCCGGGTTTGCATCTTTAGCGGCGCAAACAGTAGCCAGCAACACAGTGTTGCCCATACGCACGGTAACTGCACCGTCCGCCTGTTTTGCCAATTTCCCGGTTTCGATGGTGATGGTTCTTCCATCAGCCAATTCGATCGTCTTGTTAATTGGATTAAGCATAATCTTTTTCTTATTTTTCTATCTGTAAAATTGGTGCAAATGTAATGAAAGTTTGTCTGTAAACGTGTGAAAATGAAAATAAAAAACATGAGAAAAGCTCTTTTTTATAAAAATAGCGGGAAGATTTAGCGAATAATAGTGCCACAATTGTAAATTAATGTATATTTGCAGCGGATTAAAACAAGAAGTAAAGATATGATGAAACAAATATCCACACGACTGTTGACTGTTTTAGGACTGTGCATGTTCTTATTTTCAGCTTGTAACAACTCCTCGGATTTCACGGTGAAGGGAGTCGTGGCGGGAGCTGACGGTCAGCTTATGTATTTAGAAAATGTCGGAATCTCGAATGTGGTGACACTCGATTCCATCAAGCTGGCTCCCGGCGGGAAGTTCAAGTTTACGGAGAAGCGTCCTGAGTATCCGGACTTTTATCGTCTGCGTCTGAATAACCAGTTGATCAATTTCGCAGTCGATTCGACCGAAACCATTTCCTTCGTCGCTGATGCCGGTACTTTCGCGACTTCCTATTCTGTGGAAGGTTCTGAAAATTCAAAGGCGATAAAGGCGATCACTTTGGCACAACTGGATGCAAACCAGGCTATCAGCCGCTTGCGGAAGGAGTATGAAGATAAGATGATCTCAGATACGACCTATCGTACGAAGGTTTTGGCTGCTGCCGACGCCTATAAAGAAGTCGCCCGGAAATATATTTATTCAGCACCGATGTCCACGGCAGCCTATTTTGCTTTGTTCCAGCAGATCGATGGCTTGTTATTCTTTGATTTGTATGATCGGAAGGATGTCAAGGCATACGGAGCTGTTGCAACCAGCTACGATCACGCTTATCCGGAAAGCCCGCGTTCGAAACATCTCTACAATCTGACACTGCAATCCATGAAGGTCTTGCGTGCTCAACGTCCTGTCGACTATAGCAATGTGGAGACAAAGGAAATTTCATTCCTTGATATCGAATTGCCGGATGTCCGGGGCGAAGTGGTAAAACTCTCTACGGTTGCTCCCGGAAAGGTCGTTTTGATCAACTTTACGGCTTATCAGACGGAATGGTCGCCGGCTTTGAATATGGCATTGGGTGAATTGTATACAAAATACCATGATCAGGGACTTGAGATTTATCAGGTGTCGTTGGATAGCGATTTTCATTTCTGGAGAAACGGAGCGTCCAATTTACCGTGGGTAACTGTCCGCGACCCGCAGTCTGTTTATTCGCAGGTGGCAGGTTTGTACAATGTAAAACAATTGCCCGCCCTTTTCATCCTCGACCGTAAAGGAAACCTGGTTAAGCGTGTCGAAGACGTGAAGAAACTGGAAACAGACGTAAAAGCAGTACTTTGATTTATGATTTATGAATTATAATTTATACGTTGATGAAATCATAAATCATAAATCATAACATGTTGTAAAACACTTCGAAAGGATTTGCGTTCTTAAAAAGATCGTTTATCTTTGCAAAGTCTAAAATACAGAGAAAGAGGAGTTCCGGCCAAGCAGTTGGTCGGGATTCTTTTTTTATTGTGCAGTAATCAATAATAACATTTTAAATAAATAGGAGGATTTAGTATGGCAGTGAGCTATATGACGAAAGATGGTTATGATAAGATTTTAGCTGAAATCAATTATCTGGAAACCGTGAAACGTCCGGAAATATCTGCCCAGATTGCAGAGGCCCGTGACAAAGGCGATTTGTCTGAGAATGCTGAATATGACGCAGCAAAGGAAGCACAGGGTATAATGGAAGCAAAGCTTGCCCAGTTGAAGGGCTTGATCTCTAACGCCCGCCTGATAGACGAATCCCGTGTCCAAACAGACGAAGTTCAGATCCTGAACAAAGTGAAGATCAAGAACACAAAGAACAATGCAGTCATGACGTATACTTTGGTCTCTGACTCGGAAGCAAACCTGAAAGAAGGTAAGATTGCAGTCAGCACTCCGATTGCGCAGGGGCTGATGGGGAAAAAGGTAGGCGACATTGTGGAAATTAAAGTCCCATCCGGTATGATGAGTTTTGAAATTATGGATATATCGATTTAATAATATAACATTATGGCATCTATATTCAGTCGAATTGTGGCGGGTGAGATCCCTTGCCATAAAGTAGCGGAAGACGAAGAGTTTTTCGCTTTTCTGGACATCAATCCGGTTGCGGCCGGCCATACGCTGGTGATTCCGAAAAAAGAGATCGATTATATTTTCGACATAGAAGATCCTATGCTCGGACGTATGATGGCATTTGCCAAACGGGTGGCCCGTGCACAGGAAGCTGTTATTCCTTGTAAGCGGGTCGGTTTGGCCGTGATGGGACTGGAAGTTCCTCATGCGCATATTCATTTAATTCCGATTCAGAAGGAGTCGGATATGTATTTTGGTGGAAAGAAAATGGAGGTTACTCAGGACGTGCTCGCAGACACTGCTGCACAGATAAGAAATGCCTTTAAATAAATGAGGTAAAGTCTTTTTGGTATAAAAACTTTATGTATATTTGTGACCGCTTCTTCCTCTGTATGATAATATTGAGAGGAAGGAAGCGGTTTTTTTATAAAGATTCATTAGTGGTTTTTACTCATAAATTTGTTAACCTTAGAAGAAAGGCCCTCCTTGTGAAAGGACGGCCTTCTTTTTTAAATACACAATCATTGTAATATGCAATTTAATTGGGGATTTTCTTAATCGACTTTGGTTATGGAACCGCTCCCGACATTGCCGTCCCCGAAAACCTTGTTTGTATGGCAGGAGCATAAAAGCCCTGCCATGAGTGTGAATACCAGTATAAATGAATATGATCTTTTCATGATTCTGTTGTTTATTATAGACTATATGTTGAAGAAATTGCTCCAGGGAAATGTGCTCCATCCGTTTATTCCGGTCTGATAGACATAGAAGAAACATAATATTACGGATACAAACCATAAGATCAGCAACGTCCATTTTGCAGTGTCAGGCAATGGCTTTGCTTTGAACAGTTGCATGCAGATTGCATATACGAGGGCAAAGATCGGAATGCCGATTAACAAAATGAAATCGATGCATCCCATGATGGTCAGCGAAATAGGCGCTCCTGATATCAGGTCGGCCCCGAACGGTGACAATTGATATAGGAAACCTGTACCTCCGACAATAAGAGCAAAGGTGACGACAACCAAAATAAAAGCGGCAAGCAGTAATGGTGGTAGCAGGATGATCCCGATCAGTATGGCCAGGAATTTGAGGATGAAACCTACCACTCCGACAAACAAATCTGCCAGTTTTTGCAGAAAGCTTCTCGGCTTGTCGGAACTCATATAATCATTTACATTATTGCTGACCTTTTCGAAACCATCTGTAACCGTTTTGCCTATGTTTTCGAGGGTGACACTTTGCCCGCGCATCATCAGCTTGTCGGCTGCGGTCCGTGCCAACGGCATTACCAGCCATAATATAAGGTATAGGATAATGATCGGTGCATAAGGAATGAAAAGCAGGATGATCATGGCAAGGCGCACAGCCGTCACGTCCCATCCCGTATAAGCGGCGATACCACCGGCTACACCTCCCAATACCCGGTTATCCGGATCGCGCATCAGCTTTTTCGGGCCTCTGGGGATCTCCTCTTCCTGGAAAGCTTGTGCCTTGGCTTCTTCCTTGTATTCTTTTTCTTCTTCACCTTCGAACAATTCTTCCGGCTTGCCCATGCGTTTGATTACCTCTTCGACATGTTCGATCGTGATCACTTCATGCCCCAATCGAACCCGCTCATTGAACAGTTCGGAGATACGCATTTCAAAATCGTTCATAATCTCTTCCGAACCTTCTTCCTTGCGGAAGTGGATGCGGAGGTTTGCCAGATATTTATCGAGCAGTTGGTATGCATCTTCGTCAATGTGGAAAACCGTTCCTCCCAAATTAACTGTCAGTGTCTTCTTCATTGTTTTCTGATTTTAATTGTTTCTGATGTGGTTGATTGTATCGTTCAGCTCCTGCCAGGATGTTTCCAGTTCACCGAGGAATTCTTCTCCTTTCGGGGTAAGTTGGTAATACTTGCGAGGCGGTCCTTGAGTAGATTCTATCCACTGGTAACTTAATAGTTCACTATTCTTTAATCTTGTCAACAGAGGATATAGGGTACCTTCCACAACAATCAATTTAGCTTCCTGTAACTTCTGGATAATGTCAGAGGTATACGCCGGCTCTTTTTTGAGAAGCAATAGAATGCAATATTCCAATGTTCCCTTTCTCATTTGTGATTTTACGTTCTCTGCATTCATTTTTATTTTGTTTTACGCTACAAATATATGTATTGCCTATGTACTATGCAATACATACTACTATGTTTATCCTAATTTAACATTAATATTGCACAAATCTGGCGTTTTTGTGTAAAAAAGAGGCTAATCTCATGACAAATAGAATAGAAAACAGTACTTTTGCAGGAGCAATTCAAAACAAAGAATTATGATTTACTACCATTATGCCGAGTTGGTTCATCGACAGGCAGAAAAATATGGTTCCCGCACTGCATTGAAATATCGTGATAATGCAACTGGGAAATGGTTAAAAATATCTTGGAAGGAATTCTCTGAAAAAGTTATGCTTACGGCTAAGGCAATGGCCGAATTCGGGATAGGAGTACAGGAGAATATCGGGGTTTATTCACAGAATATGCCGCAATGCTTTTATACGGATTTCGGGGCATATGCTAATCGTGTGGTCTCTATTCCGATGTACGCGACGAATTCTCCGGGGCAGATCGAGTATATAATCAATGATGCTCATATACATACATTGTTTGTTGGCGAGCAGTTGCAGTATAATAATGCATTCAAGGTGCAGAAAGAATCCCAATACCTGAAGCGCCTGGTTGTGTTTGATCAGGCTGTCAAGTTGAACCCGGAAGACAAGACCTCGATTTATTTTGACGATTTCCTGCGGCTGGGCGATAATGCGCATGCCGAGACAACGGTGAAGATCCGTATGAACGAAGCAGTGCCGGAAGACTTGGCCACCATAATATATACTTCCGGGACGACCGGCGAGTCCAAAGGGGTCATGCTCCATCATTCCAATTATCTGGAAGCTATGCGTATCCATGATATCCGCCTTCCGATGGTAACGGATAAGGATCTTTCCATGTGTTTCCTGCCGCTGACTCATATTTTTGAAAAAGCGTGGTCTTACTATTGTCTGCATAAGGGAGTGACGATTGCGATCAACCAAGATCCTAAAATGATTCAGAAGACATTGCCGGAGGTGCATCCTACGTTGATGTGCAACGTTCCCCGTTTTTGGGAGAAGGTATATGCCGGCGTGCATGAAAAGATCAACTCGTCGTCTCCCACCATGAAGAGAATCTTTTTGGATGCTATCGAGACCGGGCGCAAGTATAACCTGGAATATAAAAATAAGGGCATCTCGGCTCCTTGTGGGTTGAAGCTGAAGTTCGAAATGTATAATAAGACCGTTTTCAATTTGTTGAAACGGGTGTTAGGGATCGAACGCGGCCGTTTTTTCCCGGTGGCCGGTGCGCCGCTTTCGGATACGGTCAATGAATTTTTGCAGTCTGTCAATATTCCGATTGTGTATGGCTACGGTTTGAGCGAGACGACGGCAACCGTCTGCTTCTATCCTGAAATCGGATTCCAGTTCGGCTCGATCGGTGATGTCATGCCGGATGTACAGGTGCGAATCGATCCGGAGAATAGCGAAATCCTGGTAAAAGGCAAGACTGTGATGTCCGGCTACTATAATAAACCGGCTGAAAATGAAAAGGCGTTTACGGAAGACGGTTATTTCCGTACGGGAGATGCCGGAAGGATGGAAGGAAACACGTTGTTCTTCACCGAACGTATCAAGGATTTGTATAAAACATCGAATGGTAAATATATCGCCCCACAGGCAATTGAAATGGTTATGAGCGGTGATCAGTATATCGAACAGATTGCCGTTATCGGCGACCAGCGTAAGTTTGTCAGTGCGTTGATTGTTCCCGCTTATTCGTTATTGGAAAAGTATGCCGAAGAAAAGGGGCTGGCTGTCGGTAGCCGGGAAGAGCTTGTTCGGAATAAGGAAGTCCTTCGCCTGATCGAGACACATATCGAGGAAAATCAGAAGAATCTGGCTTCTTATGAGAAGATCAAGCGTTTCACCTTGTTGTCCGAACCCTTTACGATGGGGTCTGAACTGACGGATACGCTCAAGCTCCGCCGTTCAGTTATTTTGAAGAAATACGCGGATTCGATCGAGAAGATGTACGAAGAAGTTTCAAACCCTTCCTGATCGTCCTTGATAAACGCACCGATGACAAAAGCCCGACGGAAATAAACTCCCCGTCGGGCTTTTGTCATTTCGGTAGAAAAAAGAGGTGTCTTATGTACAAATAGAAATGTTAAAAAATATTACCCTTGCTACTAATTCTGAATATATGGGGTAGTAATCCGATTTATATGGGGTAGTAGTGACATTTTGATAGTCAGGAAAATTGAGTATCTTTGCCGGACAAATTTTAAAAACAAGAATTTTTATGATCACATCAGACCAACTACACAATGTGTTGGAGCGCGAGCAAGCGCTGAGGGGGTATCTTTGACATAGATGGTAAAACCATCCAGTTAGAAGAGGAAGAGTTACGCACTCATGATCCCGGTTTCTGGGAAGATGCCAAACGGGCGGAAGTCCAGATGAAGAAAGTAAAAGAACTGAAAAAGTGGATCGAACTTTACAACGAGGTTCATGCTGCAGCGGAAGAATTGCAGTTGGCTTATGATTATGTAAAAGAAGGGATTGTCAGCGAAGAAGAAGTTGACGAGGCTTATGGCAATGCCATCCAGTTGGTGGAAAGCCTGGAGTTTCGCAATATGTTGCGCCAGGAAGCCGACCAGATGAGTTGTGTGCTGAAGATCAACTCTGGTGCCGGCGGTACGGAAAGCCAGGACTGGGCTTCCATGCTGCTCCGTATGTATACGCGTTGGGCGGAGGCGAACGGATATAAGATTTCCGTAGCCAACTACCAGGAAGGGGATGAGGCTGGTATTAAAACAGCGACTCTCAACATCGAAGGCGACTATGCTTACGGATATTTGAAGGGTGAAAACGGCGTACATCGTCTGGTACGTGTGTCTCCTTATAACGCGCAAGGTAAGCGAATGACTTCATTTGCTTCTGTCTTTGTCACCCCGCTGGTCGACGATACGATCGAGGTGAAGATCGATCAGGCGGCTATCTCTTGGGATACTTTCCGTTCGGGAGGTGCCGGTGGGCAGAACGTGAACAAAGTGGAGTCCGGAGTGCGTCTGCGCTATCAGTTTAAAGATCCTTATACGGGCGAAGAAGAAGAAATCCTGATCGAGAATACGGAAACTCGCGACCAGCCTAAGAACCGGGAGAATGCGATGCGCCAATTGCGTTCAATCTTGTACGACAAGGAATTGCAACATCGTATGGAAGAACAGGCAAAGGTGGAAGCGGGAAAGAAAAAGATCGAATGGGGTTCCCAGATCCGTAGCTACGTGTTCGACGACCGTCGTGTGAAAGACCATCGTACCAACTACCAGACCTCCGACGTCAATGGTGTGATGGATGGCAAGATAGATGATTTCATTAAGGCTTACCTGATGGAATTCGGGGCAGAAGAAACTGCAGAAAAGTAAGTATTCATGGGACGCAGATGGTGCAGAAGACACTGACTGCGTCCCGCTTTCTTCTCTTGCTTGAAGAGTCTTCCCCATGCTTCCTCTTTCTTTCAAAGAGTGATTATATCCTTACTTTAGACGAAGATCCGGATGCTGATTATAATGGAATAAAAAGGATAAATGCATTACAATGGATGATGGCTTAAAAAGAGAAGTTTTTCTGTGAACATTTGCATATCTCGATTATAAATCGTAATATTGCACCCGATTTCAGAGCAGTACTCTGAGCAGGTCCTATAGCTCAGTTGGTTAGAGCACCTGACTCATAATCAGGGAGTCCTTGGTTCAAGCCCAAGTGGGACCACTTTTATAAATCTCCAATTATCTAACACATAGATGGTTGGAGGTTTTATTTTGTCTGAATTGTTTGCTAAATTAATTTCGGTATGATCCATGATCCGTTCCCCGGAATGCGTTGTTCCTCCTTACCCAAAGTATGCAGGCCAAAGAGCAAGCTGCGCATGCCATAAAGACAATGCCCGTTGTGGCCATCGTATCACCTAGCCCGACTAAAGGGGATACCAATCCTCCAAAACCGAACCCGACCGCACCCAATAAAGCTGAAGCTGTGCCGGCATGTTCGCGTTCGCATTCCATTGCCAAGGCGGTGGTCGAGGTGAAAGAAAAGCCCATCATGAAAAGTAGAGCAATCAGCAATCCCTCGTATATCCAGAAATTACAATTTAGGTTCATGGCTATACATACGATAGCGGAAAGGATAAGCATACCTATGCTGCTGGCGAATGTACTGTTTTCCGGCTGGCGGAATCTGACGGATAAGCCGGCGGCTAACCCGATCGCAACTGCATTGGCTGCGAAGCAGATGCTGAACCCGAAAGCGGAAAACCCATAATATTCCTGCACAATGAAAGGAGAAGAAGCTATGTAAGCAAACAGCACACCTTGTGCGAATCCGAATTGAAGGACGTAGGCCACATAACGCCGGTTTCGCAATACACGGCCGAAACTGGCAAATACGTTACGCCATTTTGTTGCCTTGCGTCGTTCTTTCGGTAGCGATTCTCGGAATAGCCGGCATCCTAATAGCAGGATGATTCCTAATGCCAGTAACACCCAGAAGATCCCTTTCCAGCCGATCCCTTCCGTCAATCCTCCTCCGAGGATCGGGGCGGCTACGGGAGCGACTCCATTGATGGCCCCGATGATCGCAAGTGTCTTTGCCAACTCCTTACCGGTGAACATGTCTGTCGCGACAGAACGGGAGATTACGATACCGCCGGCACCCGCAATCCCTTGTAGCAAACGCAGCACTACAAATATCTCGATAGTGGGAGCAAAGATGCAGCCTATCGTGGCAATAATAAAAAGATACATGGCAGCCAACAATGGCGAACGACGCCCGTACTTGTCACTTAGCGGTCCGAAAAAGATTTGTCCTGCTGCCAGTCCGATCATACTGGCTGTCAAACCCAATTGTACCAATGATGGTGTTGTCCTGAAATATTCTCCCATTGAAGGCAGGCTGGGGAGATACATATCGGTGACAAACGGCCCGAATGCCGTCAACATCCCTAACAGGGTAAGGAGAAAAAGTTTGGAGTTCCCATTGTTACTTTGTATGTCAATCATCTTTTTTCTTTTTTATCTGATAAAACATGCAAAGGTACATTCAAACGGGTAAGTACGATTGTCTAAAATATCAGTTTCTTTGGTTATTATCGGTAGCTTTTCAATACCGGATTCCCACTTCTTCATTTTCCCATTTGTCACAAAATACGGAAACGGGAAAATTGTTTTTATTATATTTATATGTATATGTAACGGAGGAGCGGTTCCCCTCGCTGTTTTCGGATGTGATCTTCGTTATATTATGGTGATGGTTCAAGAACTGAACATTCTTAAAGTCATAGGAGTAGACATGGTTATAATACCACCAGCCTAAGAACCACATGGGAAATTCCAAATGGCTGATACTGCCGGAGGCATTGTCGTATTCATACGTGTATTTTACTAGCAGGTTGGATTCATTGTCGTATATTTCCTGTCTGAGCAGTTGCCGGGTGGCAGGATCGAAAGTCAGAAAGGCATATCGGTCGCCTTCCTTGATCTGTTTTTCTCCATTTGCCCCCTGTTGGAAAATACCGGTGAAGGAAACTTTGATGGGTAAACCGTTTGCATCGAGTGCCACCTCTTCTCGATAATCTATGTCCATCGACGGTTCACCACCGTGACTGACCTTGTAAGTCTTGTCTCCGGTTTTGGCAAAATGTACCCAGGCATGCCCGTCGGCTACATTTTTAGGAGGCGTGTAGGATATGCTGACAAATTCTCCGTCTTCATAATTGAAGTGAGCCGCTTGCCCGTCCGGATATTGGATCCCGGCAAACTGGTTGCCGGAGTAGGCGAATGAGGCGGTAACCTGCCCGTTTGAAAGAAGGACACTGGGCCGCCCATCTATGCCTGTCAGCTTGATGTCGTCATTATCACTGCAGGAAGATAGACACAATCCGGCCATCAACAAGATAGCGGATGAAATAGTCGAAAGTAACTTGTTCATAATAATATCTGGTGTTTGTTTCTAATATGATGAATGGGGAGGAAAAAGGGTTGCATCATCCTGTCTATTTTCTTTGCGGATGTTTATAATTTGCTATTTTTGTAGAATGCTATAACCATCCGGTGGCTCGGATATAAAAAAGTAAGAAAATGGAAAAAGCGAATGTTACTTTGTATACGGTCATCGGAGATCCTAACCGTATCGTGAAAACAATTCAGGAACGTTTTAAAGAGATGGCCGAAGAGTTAGTTTGCGAAGATGAAACGGTCGACCTGACTTTACCGGATGGAACGCATGTTATCTTCTCGATCAAGCACCGGCAGAGCAAGCCGGATTTTATTGCTTCCCATACATCCGGTATGGTCAATTATTTTTCGCAGGTGAAGACGCCGTTAGCTGAACTGAAAGAAAATGTCTTGTGTCAGATACGTGTGTTCAACTGTGTGACGGGTATCACTTTCGATCTGAACGACAATGAAGATCGGACGAACTATATCCTGAACCGTTTGTTTGAGATTGCCGGAGACGTGAACGGTTTTCTGCTCTATCCGAGCATGCAGATCTTTACCGGTGAAGGAAAACTTCTCTTCTCTGCCAAAGGCGAAAGTCAGTTGACCGAGTTTATCCCGGTCGGGAATGCCGATTTTCTGGACGGGAACCGCCCAGAAGAAGCTCAGGCAGATGTGGAAAGACGTTTGCGTTCTATCGCGTTGCTTGAAGAGAAGCATATTCCTTATATGGAATATTTGCGTAGCGAAGTATTGGAAAGCGAAGCCCGTTTGAGAAGCCGGAAGGAGATAGTGCAACGAGCCGCCGCATTGTTTGCCGTAGCCGTCTATTCGGAAGTCATACTCTCAGAAGGCTCGGGACGGGAAGAAGCTCTGTTCTATTTTAAAAAGATGGAACAATTGTACAAGATAGAATCTTACTTGTCACCGGCCGAAGCCGCTTATATCGATAATCCCGATCCGGAAGAACAAGAGTGCATTCAGTTCGGATGGCGCTACGAATGTGCAGGTGTCTTGCTTTGGGCGGCAGGCATTGTAGATGATTTGCCCTATCCGTCCGAGATTATCGATGTCCCTGTCTTGGCTGCTATTTTCTGGCAACATAAAGGCTGCTCTGAATTGCTTTCAAAAGGTTTTCCCCGTTCGCAGTCCGAAATATTGGATGCTGCCGATATTACACTTCGGTATGATTGGGCTTGTGTGGAAGCACGAATTCATGGAAAAGAAGCTCCGGCTTCGTTGAACGGGGGTGTTGTCATGGAACGGCATTATGCCTTTAACTGGATTATCGGAGCGAATGGCGGTGCAGGCTGGGATGATATCCAGCCGAATACATGATGTATGATCATCTGCCGTTCACTACGAAATTCCGTATCTGGCATTCCGTACCCTGTGAGGCGGGGTTCTTCTTTTTTGATATACGGAGAACCAGTTTGTGATCCGTGTCTTTCAGTTCCGTTTCTAGCATGTAGACCCAGGGGATATAAAGATTGTGGCTCCATTCAGTGAAAGTGTCCAGTTCTTTGAACGGGGCGCCGTCGACACTATATTCCAAAATTCCTGCAGAAGGTCCGCTGACGCAGAAAATGCCGATCGCTTTCCCATGGAAATCCAGTGTAAGTCGGTCTCCTGGACGTGTAGCTTCTAACATAGGAACATCAACAAAGCCGTTCCGCTTGCCGGCCTTGTTGTCGGGATGCCAGTTGTCTACTAATTTCCAACCTTTGTTTAAGTGGGCTTTTTCGAGAGCAATGAAATCTCCGTTATAATAACTGTAGGGATCCAGTGGCTTGGCCGGAATTTCGTGTGCTGCGATCGTTCCTGCCGGTGAAACTCCTTTCCACATCTCATCGAAAAGGTGGCCGATGGCAGCAGCATAAAATTTATGTCCGAAAGGTTTCGGATGAGTGCCGCCGAAATCGTCCCAGGTAAATTCGCCGTCTTGCATTCGTTCACCGATCTCCTGGCAGAGATTGATCGAAGGAATAAGGTAGTGGTTCGCCACCCGTTCGTGATTTAGGATGACATCTGGCATCTGACGGCGGGCGATCATTGGGATAAACGGATCATAGATGAAGTGCAGCATCACGATATCCATTTCTGGATTGCTTTCAAAAGCATGGCGCACTTCCCCTTCCATACCGCGCACCTGTTCGAGGGCACTGAATCTGTTCGTGTCGTCGTTTACGGCGGCTTCGACGAAAAGAAGGTCGACTTTCCCCTTCGAAAGGATATCATGCTGCAGGCGGAAAGACCCCGGAGTTGTCCCGGTCGAACCGATGCCTGCTTCTACCCATTCGAACTGTGTATAAGGGAAACGTTGTTGTAGCTGTTGCTCTATCATATTGCGCCATCCGTTCATTTCCGTGATGGAGCCTCCCAGAAAAGCGACCCGTGCCCGGCGTTCTTTTTCGAATTTACGGAACGAGTTCTGTAAACTTCCGCGTATATTATAATGTATGTACTTTTCGTACTCCGGCTGCTGGCGAAGGATGAAGTCTACTACCGGTTCCGGATTGTCCAAACTATGTGGATGATGGTCGCACCCTTTCTTTAGGATAACTTCCACCGGACCTCCTGCCGCAAGGTAGCGCGAACGTACGACATCCATGTTTTCCTTGTAGGGGACGGTCTGATCGCTATCGCCGCATACACTGATGATCGGTATGCCTGCGGCTGCAATCGGGGCGAGGTTGTCGATCGGGTTCCCTTTGAAATGTTCCATTCCGGCATCTGTCAGGTTCCATTCCTTCAACAGATCATTCCACAAAGCCGTGTTTTTTCTTCCCGGCCAGCTAAACACGTCGCAAACAGGAGCGTCTACATATATACAAGCCACTTTCTCTGTATTTTGGGCCGCCCAGTTGAAGACGAACAAACCGCCGCGGCTGAATCCTTCCAGTGTGACTTTTTCGGAAAGATTGTAAAGATCCGTCATATTTTCATAGAATTCGGTGCCCAGAGAAACTGCTCTTGGACTTCCATATAGATGAGTTACGTCGTAATAGACAATGTGGAACCCTTTTTCCAATAATGCTTTGTCCACACTTGGAAAAGCGTCGAAGAACGCTGGACGCCAGATCCATGGATTTCCTTTGGCAGCTTTTTTAGGAACGACAATGGTTGCTTGGCGATCCTTGAAGGTGAAATCGTAGCGGTCACATCCGTTCCATTCGCCTGTTTTTTCATGGGCCTGGGCGACCAGACCGGTTATCAGGGACAGAAGTACCAGATAAATAATCTTTTTCATAATAATCATGGTATTTATAAAGTTTACATTGGAGGGGCAAACGTACATAAAATGCTTATTTTATGCAAATCAAACCTCTAAGAATCAGGGGTGGGATGTGAAAGAAATAAAAATACTTCGTGTATTCGCACACACAAACTTGTGTAGAACAAAAAAAATGCCTTATATTTGCCCCGTATTATGAAAAACGAATATTAATATCATGAACACATTTCAAAAAGCAAGTGAGAAAATGACAAATTACAGATGGACAATCTGTGCGATGTTATTTTTTGCAACAACAGTGAATTACCTCGATCGCCAGGTTCTTTCTTTGACCTGGGATGAATTTATCAAACCGGAGTTCCATTGGGATGAATCCCATTACGGTACGATAACATCAGTTTTCTCAATTGTGTATGCAATCTGTATGCTGTTTGCCGGCCGTTTTATCGACTGGATGGGTACGAAGAAAGGATATCTTTGGGCTATCGGTGTTTGGTCGTTCGGAGCCTGTCTCCATGCCGGTTGCGGTATTGCAACCGAACATTATGTCGGAATGAATAGTGCAGCCGAATTGATTGCAGCGACAGGAGATGTTGTTGTGATATTGGCAACCGTGAGTATGTATTTCTTTCTGGCCGCCCGTTGTATTCTGGCATTGGGTGAAGCGGGTAACTTCCCTGCTGCCATCAAAGTGACGGCTGAATACTTCCCAAAGAAAGACCGTGCTTATGCGACTTCGATCTTCAATGCCGGTGCTTCTATTGGTGCTTTGGTCGCTCCTATCTCTATTCCCTTGTTGGCAAAAGCTTGGGGTTGGGAGATGGCTTTTATCGTGATCGGTGCGCTCGGTTTTGTCTGGATGGGTTTGTGGGTATTTATGTACACGACTCCGGAGAAGAGCAAACATGTGAATAAAGCTGAGTTGGAGTATATTGAACAGGATAAAAACGAAAAAGACGTTGTTGTCGTTGAAGAAGAACACGAGAAGAAGATCGGTTTCTTGCAATGTTTCACGTTCAAACAGACTTGGGCCTTTGTTGTCGGTAAATTCATGACGGACGGGGTTTGGTGGTTTTTCCTTTTTTGGACTCCTTCTTACCTAAATACGCAGTTCGGTATCAAGACCTCCGATCCGTTGGGCATGGGGTTGATCTTTACTCTGTATGCCATCACGATGTTGTCTATTTACGGAGGTAAACTACCGACGATCTTTATTAACCGGAGTGGGATGAACCCGTATGCTGCCCGTATGAAAGCGATGTTGATTTTTGCTTTCTTCCCGTTACTGGTACTGTTGGCGCAGCCGTTGGGTACGATTTCACCGTGGTTCCCGGTTATCATGATCGGTATTGGTGGTGCAGCTCACCAGTCATGGTCTGCCAATATTTTCTCGACTGTCGGTGATATGTTCCCGAAATCGGCTATTGCAACCGTTACGGGTATTGGTGGTATGGCCGGAGGGGTCGGTTCTATGATTTTACAGAAAGTGGCTGGGAATTTGTTTGTTTATGCAGATGCAACTCAGATGACATTTATGGGCTTCACTGGCAAGCCTGCCGGTTATTTCATAATCTTTTGTGTATGTGCTGTTGCTTATTTGATTGGTTGGATTATCATGAAGATTTTGGTTCCGAAATATAAAGTGATCGTTCTTGAATAATTGACATAGAGAATATATAGTTATAAGGAAGAAGGAGGATGTGCCCGTGTGGATGCATTCTCCTTTTTTGTTATAGGAAAGCGGCTGCTTTTCCGAATACGTTCAGGAACGACTGGTTGACCAGGGTTTGATCGGTTTGGCTCCGGGAAGGAAAGGGGATCTGGTGGGAATATGGAAATGGAAAATCCATCTCTTCCAAGATCTTGTTGGATATATTGCCAAGGGCTTTGACCACTCCCAATGTCGGCATGACTTTGTCTTTTTTCAGCGAGATCGCCCGTATCCGGTTACAGGCTCGTTGGAAGAATGTCTCACGGTGATCCTGCATGACGTCTTCGCGGATCATGGTTTTGAACGCCTGTTCCATAAAATCATTTTTGAAGGTGGTCGGTAGCAAACGTTGTTCCAAGAAATCATGGCGATAGTATTTCTGTATGCTTTCGAAAGCTTCCTTATCCATGATGTCTCGTGCATTCCCGTCCATCTCGCTGAAGATCGAACCGCCGCAGAACATGAACAGGTGCGTATCACTGAACATCTTTTCCGGGTTTGCGAGTAGAAGCACTTGCGATAGGAGGGCTCCGATGGAGTAGGCGAACAGGTTGATGGATGCATCTTCTTTGAAAAGTGGATGCTTGCCTTCTTTTATTTCCAGAACTAGTTGCCACAGGTTGTAGATGGATTCTCTGCCGGATGCGTAAAAGCGTAACGGGTTGTTGGAAAGCCGGCTGCTGAGTGCAACGTTGGCAAACGTGGAATTGCTGAGGTCATTGATCTCGCTTTTCCGGATATTCGCCCACGATAGGGTTTCTCTCGGATTACACCAGCGGCTGGGTGTACGGTTCATATGGAAAGCGATCGGAAAAAGAATGACTGGTTTTCCCGTATTTTGGGCCAGATATTCCGCCCAGGTCAGATATTTTTCCCATGTACGTTCGTTCAAACCATGCAGTAGGATGATCGCCTTGTCTCGTTTTTCTTTTCCGGAAGGTGCAAAGACGGTATAAGTGAAGGTCTTGTTTTCCTGGATATGATTGTCGGTTACCGGACAAAAATCGGTGCCGGTAAGTTCTTTTTGGAATTCATTGATCTCGCTGGCTCCTATTGTCTGGGTAAAGCGGAAGGGAATGATCTCCAGATGGCTGTCTGTCAAATCAGTTTTTTTGTCATACGAAAAAAGACTGTTGAGTTGCTGTGTACGAATCGAAATATCCATATGCTTTTTGAATTGTTTCTTGCAAACTATATATAGAAAACAGTCATTTAAAATAAATGGTTTAGGTTGTTTGGAGTGAGGTCGGAAAGTTGGGGAAAGGAGTGAAATTTTATCCTCTTTTTGTTTTGTTCTGTGATAATGGAAAACTCTCCGATGCTCACTTGCATCTTTTTCTTGGTTTGGTGTATAGTGGAAACCTGAGATCATAGTTTCCTTATCCAGATGGAGAACCAATTCTTGCTTGCCTTTCTGGGCGAAGGTGAAAGTTAATCTCCTTTGCGACAGATCCGTCTGTAGCCCAGTAGGTGTCCCAGTTGCCGTCGTTTACCTTGCTTGTTCTGAACTTTCGGTCGCTTTGATGGTATGTACCCATTGGTTGCAATCCGGATCGGTTGGATTGAAAGTTGATGCATGTGTGTTTCCCTATCCCTATTCCAGATCGTTGAATGTGTTCGGCCCTAAATGAACAAAGGCATATGTCTCCATTTTGGGCCATTCCACCTGTTCCGGAGTCGGAATGGGTGGAATGGGGGTAGGGGTTGTGACCTCTTTGTGGGAAAAAGAGGCTTAAAAACCGAGCTCCTACAGAAAAAGTAAATTTGTGCTTTCCATTATTTTGTTTTTGAATTTGTGGCTGATTCGTCAAAGATAAGAATTTCTTCTTTTCTTATTGTCTATCTTTCGATAGGCTTGTTTTACCTCTGTCCTGCCATTTTTATTTCTTTATGCCCTAAAAAAGAGGGGAAAGATCTCGCATATGCGTACCATATAATATCCCTTCTTCTGAGTAAAAAAAGATATAAAAAACCTTCCCAAACATTTGCATAAAAGAAATCTTCGTTCTACTTTTGCACCCGCATTCGAGCGAGAGTGGCCGTGATTGACATGATGCGAAGTAGGTAACGGTGATAGGGAAGGATGAGGTTAGCGAGGCTAAGCGAGATGTCCGACCACCCGGAGGGTTTCGAAAAAAAACTTTTCAAATTTTCTTCTAAAAAATTTGTCAGTTAAAAAAAAGTCCTTACCTTTGCAGCCGCAATCGAAACGATAGCGAATAAGTTCTTTGAAAATATTACATATCAACAAGTAGTACAAGAGACGTATAGAAATACGAAACATACCGTCAGTGACTACGATAAAGACGAGATTCTGAGCGAAGA
>ERZ824522.154-NODE-154-length-95882-cov-68.507759_pt1 | contig 95882 bp, 74 predicted proteins | sample MGYA00519935_ERZ824522 | MGnify/ENA primary metagenome ERZ824522 (study PRJEB31778, sample SAMEA3449160) | human gut metagenome | biome: human gut; feature: human-associated habitat; material: faeces | place: United Kingdom | collected 2010/2012 ...
ATATAGCATAGGTTTCTCTCCTTCATTGTTTGTCTCTTCAACTACAATTTTGGAGCTTCCTATGCTCTTTTTCAATATTTATTTTTGATTATCCCACATTTTTCCGTGATGAGGGAAAATATTAAACTTTTTTGTTTTATGTTGTTTGACATATACTAAACATATATGATATACTGATTGCACATTACATAAGTAAGGAGTGCAATTTTATGGCAATCGGAGAGAGAATAAGATTCTTTCGTAATCTTTGCGGAATGACACAGAAATATTTAGGACAGGTGGTGGGATTTCCTGAAAAGACAGCGGATATTCGTATGGCACAATATGAATCCGGCTCAAGAACTCCAAAAACAGATTTAACAAATAAACTTGCAGAGGTTTTCGATATATCGCCGCAGGCTCTTTCTGTTCCCGACATTGACAGCTACATAGGTTTAATGCACACCTTGTTTACATTAGAGGACAGATACGGATTGACAATATTAAAGACTGAAAACGGTGTTTCAATGTATGCAGACCCTCGCAAGGGGACGGACGCTGCCGAGCTTTCGGAAATGCTCGCTGCGTGGGCTGAACAATCCGAGAAATATCATAACGGCGACATTAACCGTGACGAATATGACAAGTGGCGCTACAATTATCCGAAGTATGATGAAACTTCCGGTTTTGTAAAAATACCGTCACAGAATTTCAGCGATGCTATGGTTGAGTCTTTCAAAGACAGACTGAAAGATATGTGAGGTAAGATAATGGATTGGAAAAGAAACTTTTTAGAATCTTCTTTATTGCGCCGGTCAACAAATAAGAACAACCCAAATGAGGTGCAAGCAAAATGCGTTGATTTGGCATACTCAGATATGATGACGGCAGGTCGTTATTACAGCGCTTCTTTTCTGAATGACAAAAAGAAAATTTGCTCTGCTACAAACAGCGCCATTACTGAATCAAATTTTGTGTTTTCAAGAAAAATTATTGAAGATATTTCGTTGTTGTTTTGCGATAATACTATAGGCAATGGCAACCGTTATGCAACCGGGTTTGGGCTTGCTCAAAAACTTATAAATATGACTTTCAAATATCTATATGTTTTTAGTGATTTGATATTTATAGACAAACCTATTCCTGATTTTTCATCGTGTGACTGCCCACTTGACAGTATTATTATTAAAAAAGCGCATATTAAGGATTGCGTTTGGAGCAAGCTTACTGAGCAACAATATCTGGAATGTCAAGCAAAAATAACAGAACTACTAAATGCAAATTCTTTAGATTTAGAGTTATCAAAGCTTGGCAATCTAGCTTATGACTTTATTAATTGGTAATCGGCAATAATACACGATAAAACAAAAAGAGCTAACTGACTTCTCAAAAAGTCAGTTAGCTCTTTACTTTTACAATAATTCAAATTATGTTGCCATTTTGTTTCCACAGAGGGCTTTCAAACGGCGAAAAGCCTTTATTTACGGGCTTTTTCACGGGTGCGAAATTACTCCCACTCCACGGTTCCGGGGGGTTTGGAGGTTATATCGTAAACAACTCTGTTTACATGTTCTACTTCATTTATGATACGGCTTGAAACTCTGCCGAGGATATCATATGGGATTTTTGCCCAATCGGCTGTCATAAAGTCGTCGGTTGTTACGGCTCTGATTGCCACAAGTTCATCATAGGTACGGGAATCACCCATTACACCTACTGTCTTTACACCTGGAAGGACTGCAAAGAACTGGCTCATCTGTGAGGCATATCCGCACTTATCCATTTCTTCTCTTAGGATTGCATCTGCCTCCTGCAAAATTTTCACCTTATCAGCTGTAACTTCGCCGATTACTCGAACACCAAGTCCAGGACCCGGGAACGGCTGACGCCATACAAGTTCATGAGGAAGTCCGAGCTTTTCGCCAACTACTCGTACTTCATCTTTAAAAAGATCCTGCAAAGGTTCAATAATTCCCTCAAAAGTAATATCCTGCGGTACTTCTACCTGATTGTGGTGAGTTTTAATCTTTGCTGCATCACCTTTACCGCTTTCAATTCTGTCAGGATAAATAGTGCCTTGAGCAAAGTAACCACTGCCGTAGTTCTCACGAATTTTATTCCAAAACACATTATAAAACTCTGTGCCAATTATCTTTCTCTTTGCTTCCGGCTCTGATACGCCCTTAAGTTTTGAGAGAAATTCCTCTTGGCAATTAATACGAACAAAATTCATATCAAAAAGTTTTGTAAATGTCTGCTCAACAAAGTCGCCTTCGTCTTTACGCATAAGTCCCTGGTCAACGAAAACACAGGTAAGCTGCTTACCGACTGCTTTACTTAAAAGAGCGGCAGCAACAGAAGAATCAACACCGCCGGAAAGTCCGAGGACTACTCCCTTGTCGCCGATTTGCTCTTTAAGTTTTGCAACTGTTGAATCGATAAAACTATCCATCTGCCATTCACCTTTACAACCGCAAACATCATAAAGGAATGAACGGAGCATATCTTTACCGTTTTCTGTGTGATTAACTTCCGGATGGAACTGCACACCGTAAAGCTTTCTTTCAGGGCAACTCATAGCAGCAACAGGACAAACCGCTGTCGTGGCAGTTACGGTAAATCCGTCCGGTACTGTGCTTATATAGTCACGGTGACTCATCCAAGAAACGCCGTGTTCACAAGCATTTGTAAAGATAACATCGTCTTTATTATAGTTGGTCATCGTCTTGCCGTACTCACAAGATGAATTATCTGTAGCAGGAGTTACTACACCGCCAAGGGTATATGCCATAAGCTGACAACCATAGCAAATACCGAGAACAGGAATATTAAGCTCGAAAATTTCTTTTGAAATATGCGGTGAGCTTTCATCGTACACGCTATTCGGACCACCTGTAAAAATAATACCGGTGGGATTTAATTCTTTAATTTTATCAAGGCTGACTGTGTACGGCAGTATTTCGCAATATACATTACACTCACGAACACGCCTTGCAATAAGCTGATTATACTGTCCGCCAAAGTCGAGGACAATTACTCTTTCTTTGTTTTCCATTACATTACCGGCCTTTGTTTATCTGTAAATAATATCATTTCTTGATGGGCCGTTAGATACAATCTTAATCGGCACACCAATCTGCTCTTCTGCAAATTCAATGTAGTCACGACATTCCTTAGGAAGTTTGTCATACTCTTTAATGCCGGAAATTGAACATTTCCAACCCTTTAATTTCTTAAGAATAGGCTTACATCTCTTAAGTTTTGTTGTTGATGGGAAGTAATCGATAACTTCGCCGTCAAGCTCATAACCAACACATACAGGAATCTCGTCAAGATAGCCGAGAACATCGAGAACAGTGAATGCAACCTGTGTTGCGCCCTGTACTTTACAGCCGTAACGGGTAGCAACAAGGTCAAGCCAACCCATTCTGCGAGGTCTGCCTGTTGTAGCACCGAATTCGCCACCGTCGCCGCCTCTTCTTCTAAGCTCGTCTGCCTCTTCACCAAAGATTTCAGAAACAAATTCACCTGCACCTACTGCGCTTGAATAAGCCTTAACAACAGTGATAACTTCTTTAATTTCATAAGGCGGAATACCCGCACCTACTGCGCCGTAACCTGCAATTGTGTTTGAAGATGTAACCATAGGATAAATACCGAAGTCGGTATCCTTAAGTGAGCCAAGCTGACCCTCTAAAAGAATATTCTTACCATCTTTAAGTGCATTATGAATAAACTCAAAAGTATCTCCTACATAAGGAGCAAGAGCCTCTTTGTACTCCATAAGTTTATCAAATACTTCTTCCTCTGTAATCTCAGGCTTATTGTAGAGATTCTTAAGAATAGCATTTTTAATGCCAAGTGCGTGTTTGATTTTTTCTCTTAATGAATCAGGGTCATCGTAAAGCTCGTTAATCTGGAAACCGATTTTTGAGTATTTATCTGAATAGAATGGAGCAATACCGCTCTTTGTTGAGCCAAAGGAATTTTTGCCGAGGCGCTCCTCCTCGTAACAGTCAAAAGCAACATGATAAGGCATAACTATCTGCGCTCTGTCTGAAATAATAATCTTTGGCTTCGGCACGCCTCTGCTCTCAAGTTCTGCGATTTCTTTTACGAAATTTTCAACGCTGAAAGCTACGCCGTTACCAATAATATTAGTAATATTCTGATGAAATACACCAGACGGAAGCTGATGCAAAGCAAATTTGCCATATTCGTTTACGATAGTATGACCTGCATTTGCACCGCCCTGAAAGCGAATTACAATGTCACTGTCATTTGCGAGAACATCGGTAATTTTGCCCTTACCTTCATCTCCCCAGTTTGCACCTACTATTGCTTTAACCATAATTTGTAAAACTCCTTAAATATATAAATACAAGTGTATATAAATTTTATACATTGATTTCAGGCTTATCTGATTCAATGTCAGCATACTTGTCAAGAACAGGCTGAACCAGCTCTGCGAGGAAGTCCTCTGTCTGCTCTTTTGCTCTGCCTGTATATTTCTCTGGCTGTAAAATCTTTTCGAGATCCTCTAAAGTTACGCCGAAAGCCTCATCGTTAGCAATTCTTTCGAGAAGGTCGTTTTCGCCGCCCTCTTCTTTGATAACCTTAGATGCAGCCATTGAATGAACACGAATTTTCTCATGGAGCTGCTGTCTGTCAGCACCTCTGTACTTAACTGCGTCCATCATAATATTCTCTGTAGCCATAAACGGAAGTTCTTTTCTTAAACGCTGCTCAATAACCTTTGGATATACTACAAGACCGTCTGCAACATTTGCATAAAGTGAAAGAATACCGTCAACGGCAAGGAATGCCTCCGGAATACTCAAACGCTTGTTAGCAGAGTCATCGAGAGTTCTTTCAAACCACTGTGTCGCAGTTGTGAAATAACCGTTTAATACATCACACATTACATAACGGGAAAGTGAACCTATACGCTCCGAACGCATTGGGTTGCGCTTATAGGCCATTGCAGATGAACCGATCTGATTCTTTTCAAACGGTTCTTCAACCTCTTTAAGATGCTGTAAAAGGCGAATATCATTTGAGAACTTAGACGCACTCTGTGCAATTCCGGCAAGAACATTGAGAAACTGCGAATCAAGTTTTCTTGAGTAAGTTTGACCCGATACCGCAAAGCAAGAATTATAACCCATTTTTTGAGCAATTTTCTTGTCAAGTGCCTTACATTTTTCGTGATCGCCCTCAAAAAGTTCTAAAAAGCTTGCCTGTGTACCTGTTGTACCCTTTGAACCGAGAAGTTTAGCTTTTGAAAGCTGATACTCAACATCTTCAAGGTCCATAAGTAATTCCTGCAGCCAAAGAGTAGCTCTCTTACCGACTGTAGTCGGCTGTGCAGGCTGAAAATGTGTGAATGCAAGTGTAGGAAGAGCCTTGTACTCATCTGCAAACTTTGAAAGATTGCGGATTACGGTAATAAGCTTATTTCTGATAAGCTTTAAGCCCTCTGTCATAATGATAATATCTGTATTGTCGCCGACATAACATGATGTTGCTCCAAGGTGAATAATGCCTTTTGCATTAGGGCACTGTACACCGTAAGCATAAACATGTGACATTACATCATGACGAACAAGTTTTTCTCTCTCTTGAGCAACTTCATAGTTGATGTCGTCAGCGTGTTCCTTAAGTTCGTCGATCTGCTCTTGAGTGATAGGAAGACCAAGCTCCATCTCTGCCTCAGCAAGAGCAATCCAAAGTTTTCTCCAGGTACGGAATTTCATATCGGGAGAAAAAATATATTTCATTTCCTTGCTTGCATATCTTGCAGACAAGGGTGACTCATAGGTATCCTTAATCATATTAGTAAATCCTTTCAGAATGTAGGTTTATCAGCATTTTTTATCAAAATTCATACCGCCACGCTCTTTGCCCTTAAAGGTCTTTTTTGTGGTTTCAGCAGGATAATTACCGCTGAAACAAGCATCACAAAAGCCTATCGGAGCATTGTGCAACATTTCACGCAGGCTGTCTGCGGGAAGATAACCGAGTGAATCCGCACCGCTTAGCTGACGGATTTCTTCAACCGTATGGTTGCAGGCAATAAGCTCTCCCCTTGACGGAATATCCGTACCGTAGTAGCAAGGCCACATAAACGGCGGTGAACTTATACGCATATGAACTTCTTTGGCACCTGCTTCACGGAGCATAGTGACAATTCTGTCAACGGTAGTACCACGCACGATGCTGTCATCAATAATGACCACACGCTTACCCTTTATTTTATCTGCAATAGGGTTAAGTTTTATGCGCACACTCTTCATACGCTCTTTCTGACTGGGTTTAATGAAAGTTCTGCCTATATAGCTGTTTTTTACAATAGCTTTTTCATAAGGAATTCCGGATTCTTCGCTGTAGCCTATGGCGGCGTCAATACCCGATTCAGGTACGCCGACTACCATATCTGCCTCTACCGGAAACTCCCTTGCCAAAATTCTGCCTGCCTGTTTTCTTGCCTCATAGACGCTGATACCGTCAATAAAGGAGTCCGAGCGGGCAAAATAAATATATTCAAAAACACAAAGTGACTGCTTCTTTTCTTCTCCGAAATCCGGTTTAATACTGCGGATTTCTTTATTGTCAACAACCACAATTTCACCGGGTTCAATATCTCGGATAAATTTTGCTCCGCATGCGTCAAGAGCTGCGCTCTCACTTGCAAATACCACGGAATCATTATACTTACCCATACAAAGCGGACGGAAACCGTGCGGGTCACGGGCGGCAATAAGTTTTCTCGGACTCATAACAAGCAGAGAATATGCACCCTTAATAACCCTCATAGTACGGGCAACCGCCTCTTCAACAGAATGACATTTCAGTCTTTCCCTTGCGATAACATAACAGATAGCTTCAGAGTCGATAGTTGTCTGAAAAATAGCACCTGTCTGTTCAAGCTGACTGCGTATTTCGAGAGCGTTGGTAAGGTTACCGTTGTGAGCAACGGCAAGCGTACCTTTTACATAACGCATAACGAGAGGCTGTGAATTTTCAAGTACAGAGCCTCCGGCAGTCGAATAACGGACATGAGCAATACCCATCTGACCTTGTAAAGAATCAAGAATACGGTTATTAAAAACCTCGGTAACAAGTCCCATATCCTTATGGTAATCTATTACACCATCATCGGTAACGGCTATACCGCAGCTTTCCTGTCCACGGTGCTGCAAAGCCAGCAGACCGTTGTAACAAGCATAAGCAGGGTTAATTGTACCGTCACCAAATATTCCGAAAACACCACATTCCTCGTGCAGTCCTTCTTTTGCGTAATTATCGAAAGAATTTTTCAAAAAGCGCCACCATCCGTAAAAATATCAAACTAATGCCCTAAAAGGGATTTGTAAATGTATATTTAAACAGAATATTAAGCCAAGCCGATACGCTTCATCATCTCGGCATAAGCCTCTTCAACACCGCCCAAATCACGACGGAAACGGTCTTTGTCGAGTTTTTCCTGAGTATCCATATCCCAGAAACGGCATGTATCAGGTGAAATCTCATCAGCAAGAAGAATCTGACCCTTATATCTGCCGAACTCAATCTTAAAGTCGATAAGGTCAACCTTACACTCCTTAAAGAAGTCAATCATAATCTCGTTAATCTTGAGAGCATACTTTGAAATAATATCAATCTCTTCTTTTGTTGCAAAACCGGCTGCAAGAATATGATATTCATTTACCATAGGATCGCCGAGTGCATCATCCTTATAGCAGAACTCAAGAACAGGAGTTTTCATTGGTGTGCCCTCAGGAAGACCAAGTCTTTTTGAAAGGCTGCCTGCTGCCTTATTTCTTACGATAACCTCGAGAGGTACGATTTCAACCTTTTTAAGAACAGTATCTCTGTCATTGAGCTCTTCAACGAAATCAGTAGGAATACCCTTTTCCTCAAGAAGCTTAAACATAAAGTTGCTCATACGGTTGTTTACAACACCCTTACCGATGATTGTGCCCTTTTTCTCACCGTTAAAAGCAGTAGCGTCATCTTTGTAAGAAACTATACAGTAGTCAGGATTCTCTGTAGAAAATACTTTTTTTGCTTTACCTTCATAAAGAAGCTCTTTTTTATCCATTTTGACATTCCTCCATAAATTGCAGCCTTGACTGCTAATAAAAATACAGATATATTATAATATAATTTTTTTAAATAAGCAACTAAAATGATATTAAAAATTAAAAAAATGTAGAATTTCCTGTTTTTATGCTATTTTATATTCGATATTAGAATATTTATTAAATTTTAAAAAGATTTAAAATTTATACTTGATTTTTTATAATATATATTGTATAATTAATTTGTATTTGCCGGTGTGATGGAATTGGCAGACGTAGCGGACTCAAAATCCGCCGGTAGCGATACCGTACCGGTTCAAGTCCGGTCACCGGCACCATGAAAAGGTCTATTGTCGTAAGACGATAGACCTTTTTACTTTTCTTTTATTATAACAACATAAAACAGCAGGGCCTAAATCTATACCAATTTATGCCCTGCTATTGTTTTATTTCAAAATTTTATTCTTTTTATTATCAAAATCTTCCTGTGTTATTACACCGTCATCAAGCAATTTCTTATATTCTCTCAGTTCTTCTGTATCTGATTTTTTGTTATTATTATCAGCGAAATTTATTACTGACATATTACAAACTTTATTAATCTGATTTTGAATTATAAGTAAAGATACAAAAGGAATAAAAATTCCACAAATAAGACATACCATAGATATTTCAGAATTATTACCATTACTTTTTGAAATATTATCAATTCTCTGGGCAGTTACATATATCCAATATATTGAGTAAAAAGGAATAAACATATTAAGCAACAGCTTTGTTACCGGATTTCTGAATTCAGATGATTTGTCATTGTTAGTAAAACTTGTTGTTCTGTAAATCCAAATTAATTGCCATATTCCGCCTATAACAAGTAAAAGGATAACATGTAACGCAAGATTAAAATAACCGTCAGCAATGTATGTATTACTTAAGCTATCGGCTCTTCTTTTAGCTGTAACAACCATAACTATAAATGAAGTGATTACTAAAATCGAAATAAACGGAATAATAAATGCATATTTTAACAAATAACCTAAATATAAAATCAAGGTAAAAACACATACTGTCGCTGCTAATAAGCCCACACCTATTCCAAAATACTTTGTATTCTTTTCAGAATTTTGATTTTTTAATTCAGTCATTTTAACATCACCAAACTCTTTCTAACATTATTTTTTCTTCTGTATTATTGATATTATGCTTTATGATGTTCGCACTAATATAAGTAGTGCAGCAACACAAATGATTCATTTTCACATAATCTTCCCTTCTTTGCCAACTATTTATGTAACATTTTGTTACATAAATAGTGTAACACACTGTTACACTATTGTCAAGAGGTGATTATCTTGACAGGATTAAAAGAAATACGGAAAAAGAAGCATTTTAGTCAACAAAAGGTTGCTATGGATTTGAATATCTCCAGAGAAGCTCTTTCCTACTATGAAAATGGCAAGCGTGAGCCTTCTATATCAATGCTCATTAAAATGTCTGAGTATTTTAATGTATCTATTGATTATTTGATTACAGGCAAAGAATTTTCAGAGCGTTAATTTTTTCTTAAAGCTCATAAACCCCTTGATTTATCGCAAAATAAATCAAGGGGTGATTTTATGTGTCACAGAACGAACGGCAGCAATAATATAAAGCCTTTGCCCACTGTAAACGGTGAAAATAAAAAGACTGCTACCGATAATCAATGGGTAACTACAGGGCACAAGCCGCTTGATGACAAACGAGAAAGACAAGACAGACCGGGCGGAAATTAAAATTATTTTCTTTATGTAAAGTAGAAAACCGACATCAGCTTAAGAGCCGATGCCGGTTTTTGTTATAAAGCCTTTGCCCTTGATAGAGCCGGCTGTAGTTACTATAATAAAAGCTCTTTTATCCACACTTTTTACGGTGTTTGTAATTTTATATACCTGATGCGGTCTGACAGCGCACATAATAACTCTTTTCGGCTTGCCGCTGTATGCGCCCTCACCGTTAAGCAAGGTTATTCCTCTGTCATTTTCAGTCATAATCATACTGCAAATTTCTGCGTATTTATCCGTAATAATAAACATAAGTTTACCGTTATCTCTCGCAACACCGTATGAAATGGTGTCAATAACTTTAATACTGAAAAATATTGTAACCACAGCATACAAAACACTTTCAATACTGTTATATACAAAGAATACCATAATAAGCACAAGTGCGTCTGCTGCAAAAATAAGATTTCCTGTTGAAAAATACGGGAAATGTTTGTGCAAATTCAGAGCAACAATATCTGTGCCGCCTGTCGAACCGCCACGCATAAATATCATTTCAAGTCCGACACCGTTAAGTATTCCGCCAAATATCGCAACCAAAATTCTGTCGCCCGTATAGGCAGTCATAATCGGTGTAAATACATCTATAAGTATTGAAGCGAATACCGTGCCTGCTATTGTTTTTGTAAGAAATGAAATGCCGTTTTCAACAGCGCCCCATATAAACAAAGGAATGTTCATAACTAACACCATAGTACCTATAGGCAAACCGAACATATGATTAAGCATTGTAGCCACACCAGTAAGTCCGCCCGGTGCAATATCGTTAGGAGCCGTAAAAACCACAACAGAAGTTGCATAAACAGCTGCTCCTGCAAGCATTATTGCATAGTCGGCAACCGCAGTCTTAATATCAAGCTTATTTTTCACAATTACCACTTCCATTTAGCGAAATATGTAAAATAATATCAAACAACTCAGAAATTCTTTCTTTTTCATTTTTTAAATATAAGTATCCGAAAAGGCTCTCAAGTCCCGTAGCACTATGGTAATCTGCCACAGTGCCGTTTTTCGGAGTACATTTAGGGGCGGCATTTCTTCCTCTTTTATATACCGATAATTCTTTTTCTGAAAGATGCGGTATTAAAACTTTGGCATACTCTGCCTGACTTTTGCAATTAACAAAGGCAACCTTTATTTTGTTAAGCTCACCTACAGGACGGTTGCTCTGTCGTACAAGATATGCACGAACAAGCAAATCGTACACACCGTCGCCTACAAACGCAAGCGTAAGCGGAGAAACCTCGTCTGCATAGGTATGCTCAATTATATTCTCATTTTCCATACAAACACCCTGTTAGTCAACAAAATCAAATTCAAGCTCATATATTGAAACCGTGTCGCCCTCGCCGCAGCCTTTTGCTCGAAGTGCGTCAATTACACCGTTATCAATAAGAACTTTTTGGAAATAGTTAAGGCTTTCGTAATCATCAAAATTAATGCCTTTCATAACCTGTAACAGCCAGTCCGCCTCTACAGTATAGATACCATTAACATTCTTTACGGTAACCGAATGATCTTCAAAATCCTCTGCTGTCACAATCGGAGCAGGTTCTGCCTCATAATGAGTAATCGGAGGAAGTTTTGAGAGCATTTCTCTGATTTTATTTAACATAGGATCAACATCATAACGAATTGCCGCCATAATCGGGAAGAAATCATAACCTTGTGCCTCAACATAAGCCTTGAAATCCGCTATCTGTTCATCAGTTGCCATATCGCATTTATTTCCCGCAACAATCATAGGTCGCTCGGCAAGCTCAGGGTTGAATTTTTTAAGCTCGTTGTTAATTGTTTCAAAATCCTCTTTCGGATCTCTGCCCTCTGAACCCGACACATCTACAATATGCACGAGCATTCTACAGCGCTCAATATGGCGTAAAAACTGATGTCCAAGACCTGTTCCCTGCCATGCGCCCTCAATAAGTCCGGGAATATCAGCCATTACAAAAGAAGAACCCTCACCCATTGATACAACACCAAGTACAGGTGTAATGGTTGTGAAATGGTAGTTTGCAATAAGCGGCTTTGCTTGTGAAACTACGGATACAAGTGTACTTTTACCTACATTAGGGAATCCTACAAGTCCGACATCCGCCAAAAGTTTAAGTTCAAGAGTAACATTAAACTCTTCTCCGGGTAAACCGGGTTTTGCAAAACGGGGAACCTGACGAACAGGAGTAGCAAAATGCGGATTACCCCAACCGCCTTTACCGCCTCTCGCAACAATATACGGCTCTGAAGATGATACATCAGCTAAAACTCTGCCTGTTTCCTCTTCTTTAACAAGTGTACCAAGAGGAACACGAATTATTAAATCCTCTGCATTTTTGCCTCTGCAGCGACCTCCTCGACCGTTTTCACCTTTTTTTGCAAGGTATTTGCGTTTATATCTGAAATCGGCAAGAGTTGAAAGATTAGTGTCTGCAACAAACACTACATTTCCGCCTCTGCCGCCGTCACCGCCATCGGGGCCGCCTGCCGCAACATATTTTTCTCGGTGAAACGATACCGCACCGTCACCGCCGTCACCGGCTTTTATATAAATTTTCGCTGTATCTACAAACATCTCTGCTAACCTCCAAATGACGAATTTATTTCTAATTCATAATTTATAATGCGTGATTAATTCATTATCAAAATTTGCCGAAAATCACGATTTAAAATTAAGTATTATGAATTGTAAACCCATTTTTATTATACCCTCAAAGTACAATAAAAATCAATACCTAACAAAAAAGGGTGGATAATAAATATCCACCCTAAGATAATGCGCAAATTACTGCTCAACAGGATAAACGCTTGCACGCTTTCTGTCCTTGCCTACACGCTCAAACTTTACAACGCCGTCGATCTTTGCGAATAATGTGTCGTCTGAACCGATACCTACGTTGTTACCTGGATGAATGTGAGTACCTCTCTGCTTAACAAGGATGTTGCCTGCGAGAACCTTCTGTCCGTCTGCACGCTTTACACCAAGACGCTTTGATTCACTGTCACGGCCGTTCTTTGTAGAACCCATACCTTTTTTATGAGCGAAAAGCTGAAGATTTACCTTAATCATTACCTTACACCTCCGAAATAATAACTTTAATATACTTTTTGTACTGCTTTTGTAAAGCAGATAAGTGAAGCCATAAGCCCTCAATTAAATGAGACGCTTCTTTTGCCTCTGCACTGCTAAGGCTTAAATTAATAAAGCCGTCGCTGTCGGTAACCTCTGCATCCGTATGCAGAACCTCGGTGATTGTATTGGCTGTCATAATTGCCGCAGAGCTTACGCCTGCACACACTATATCAGGCCCGCTGGTATTAAAATCAGCATGTCCCGAAATTTTAAAGCCTTTAAAATAATCAGCCGATTTAAAAAATGTTACCGTAATCATTCTCAGATCTCGATTGAAGTAATCTTAACCTGTGTGTAAGGCTGTCTGTGACCCATTGCTCTCTTCTCGCCTTTCTTTGGCTTGTAAGTAGCAACTCTGATTTTCTTGCCTTTACCGTTCTTTAATACCTCTGCAGTAACCTTTGCACCCTCAACAACAGGAGTGCCAACCTTAATGCCGTCATCTGTGCCAACAGCAATAACATCGAATGTTACTGTATCGTTTGCCTCTGCGTTAAGCTTTTCAACGAAGATAACCTGATCGTTTGTTACCTTGTACTGCTTACCGCCTGTCTGAATAACTGCGTACATTTTAGTACCCACCTTTACATATGTCTCGCTATCTGCAGGTAGAGAATAACTCATTTAACAACCCACAATATGCGGCTTATATAGCATAACACAAATATAATTTGTTGTCAACCTTATTTTTACAGGTTATTCTGAATTTTTGCAGCCTTTACAGTGTTTTTCATAAGTGTTGCAATTGTCATAGGACCAACACCGCCCGGAACAGGTGTTATGTATGAACATTTGTCCTTTACATTCTCAAAATCAACATCACCGCAAAGTTTGCCGTTTTCATCTCTGTCCATGCCTACATCAATTACAACAGCGCCCTCCTTTACCATATCGGCGGTAACAAACTTTGGTCTGCCTACCGCTGCAACAAGAATATCTGCCTTACTGCAAATTTCTGCGAGATTTTTGGTACGGCTGTGGCAAATTGTTACAGTGCCGTTTTCGTGGAGCAAAAGCATTGCCATCGGTTTGCCTACAATATTGCTTCTGCCGATTACAACACAATTTTTGCCGCTGACTTCAATGTTGTAGTGATGGAGCATTTCCATTACGCCTGCCGGAGTGCAAGGCAGAAAATCGTACTCGCCGAGCATAATTTTACCTACATTTACAGCATGGAACGCATCAACATCTTTGAGCGGATTTATTGCCTCAATTATTGCCTTATCATCAAGATGCTTTGGCAATGGGAGCTGAACAAGAATACCGTTTATATCTTTTTTTTCGTTAAGTTCTTTTACAAGGCTTAAAAGTTCTTCCTGTGTGGTTTCCGCAGGCAAAGCATATTCCTCGGAATGAAATCCTACAAGCTCGCAGGCTTTCTTTTTATTATTTACATAAACTCTCGACGCAGGGTCGTCACCTACGATTACAACGGCAAGTCCCGGTGTAATCGAATATTCTTTCTTTAAAAGCTCGGTTTCATTTTTTACTTCTTGCTTTACCTGAGCCGATACCTTTTTTCCGTCTATAATCTGCATAAAAACTGTCCTTTCTCTTTATGTTTATTAAAAGCATAACTATACCTACAATAAAAATAATTGCCGACAAAAGCTGAGATACTCGCACCGCATTGCCAAAAATTTGGAAGTGCATATATAGGCTGTCTGTTCTGAGTCCCTCTACTATCATTCTTTCAAAGCCGTACCACACAAGATAGCTGAAGAAAATCTGTCCTGCATATCTTTGTCTGTATTTTCCGTAAAAATGCAAAACCACAAATCCGAGCAGACACCATACCGATTCATAGAAAAAGCAAGGGTGAACCGCAACATTGTCTGTACCCTGACTTACCATTCCCCATGGTAAATCGGTAGGTGAGCCGAATGCCTCCTGATTCATAAAATTGCCCCATCTGCCTATTCCCTGTCCGAGCAAAAAGCCCATCATAGCAATATCGAGAATCGGCATAACTTTCATTTTTTGAATTTTTGCAACCGTAAGACCGCCTAAAAGCGCACCGATAACGCCGCCGTAAATTGCAAGACCGCCGTTGTTTATATAGAGAATTTCAATCGGATTTTTGCCGTAATAATCCCATTCAAAAAAGCAGTAGTAAAGTCTTGCGCCAATAATACCCGTTATTATTCCCACAAGAATACAATTAATCAGCTTATTGCCGTCAACATTGTATCGTTTGGAACTGACATAGGCATAAAGCACTGCAAGCAGAAGTCCCGACGCAATAATTATACCGTACCAATAAACCGGGTAATTACCAATGGTAAAAGCAACAGGATTTACGGTAAATTCAAGACCAAGTCCCGGAAACGAAACATTATAGTCCATTACTTTTCACCGTCCTGAATTGGCTTTACAACCGACAAAGTACAGTTATTTACATCAAGCATACAATCAAGTCGCTTTGTAACATCTTCTATTGTAGCGTTTGCGATTTCATCAATATAGTCAAACATATTATTGCCTTTGAAATGGTAGTCGGCAAGAATATTTGAAATTGTATCTACAGAATTGAGAGATGCAACTGTATCGCCGTAAATTGATTTTTTGGCAATTTCAAACTCTTCCTTATCAATTCCGTTTTCTTTAAGTTTAACAATATAATCCTTAATCATTTCCGCTGCTTTCTGCGGTTCTCTTGACTCACCGCCAAAGATAACCGAACAGTAACCGGGGCCGTCAAACAGTTCATAAGAGAACGAGCTGTTAATAAGGTTTGCATCAAGTAATTTACGATACAATTCACTTGTTTCAGATGCTAAAAGGAATAGCAAAATATCTGTATGAGCCGCCTGTGCGTCGCCTTTTACGCAATCCGCTTTTTCCTTAAATCCGAGATTAAATATAGGCATAGAAACAGAAAATTCCTGTTCTACATACGGCTTAACAATTTCGTAAGGCTCGTTTTCAAATACATTGTGAATAGTATGTTTTTCACTCGATTTCAAAAGTCTGTCGGCTGTTTTTAAAACCTTGTCGACAGTAACATTGCCCGAAACGCAAAGCACCATATTGTTAAGGTTGTAGAACACATTATACACTTCGTATAATTTTTCGGCTGTAATTTCAGCAATACTTTCAACCGTACCTGCAATATCAATCTTTACAGGGTGATTGTGATACATATTTTCAAGCATATTGAACATTACTCGCCAGTCAGGTGCATCATCATACATTTTGATTTCCTGACCGATAATACCCTGTTCCTTAGCTACGGTCTGCGCAGTAAAATACGGTGACTGAACAAAATCAAGTAAAATTTCAAGACTTTCGTCAAATTTTTCTGTACAAGAAAAAAGATAGCAGGTCTTTTCAAAACTTGTATAAGCATTGGCATTTGCACCTGTTTGTGCATAACGAACAAATGCGTCGCCGTCTTCGCTTTCAAAAAGTTTATGCTCAAGATAATGCGCTATACCGTCAGGTACGGTAATTGTTTCGCCGTCATCTACAGAAAACTTTGTATTAATACTGCCGTAGCGTGTACCGAAAATAGCATAAGCCGAATTGTATCCATCTTTTGGATATACATAAATTGTAAGTCCAGACGGATGATTTATTTTATAATATTTTTCTGCAACTCTTTCAGATTTTATTTCTTTAATATTCATTTAACACACTTCCTTTCGCAGTTTATTTATTTTTAAGAACATATACAGTATCAAGTGTGAGCTTTTTGGCTGCCTCTACAATTTCTTCCTTTGTAACTGCATTATATTTTGCCGCAAGTTCTTCAATGCTGTTAAAACCGTCATTTATAAACTGTGAAGAATACCAGTTGTCTATACCGGCTGTGGTATCGTTGGATGTACGGAATCCGTTTACTATTGCACGCTTTGTAGCCTCAATTTCAAAGTCGGTGATATTGCCGTTTTTCATATCTTCAACTTCTTTGAGAATTGCTTTCTCGGTTTTTTCAATATTTTCATTGAGTACGCCGCTGTCAACAATCATAAGACCGTTAATAAAATTGTAGCTTGCCGCACAGTAGTAGCAAAGGCTCTGCTTTTCTCTTACATTGTTAAAAAGTTTTGAGTTGGCGGTACCTCCGAGAACAGCGCACATAAGTCTGCCTGCAATCCACTCTTTTTCGGTATCTGTACAGCCGACACCCGAACGGAAACCGAGTACAAGTTTTGACTGTGAAACATCCATTTCTTCAACAACACGCTGTACTTCGTCCGCACTCTTGACATAACTCATATCAACCTTGCAAGGTGTTCTGTCAATCTTGCTGTATGCGTCTGTAAATACTTTTTCCGCTTTGTCGGCACCGCTGTCACCGATATAGAAAATTTCCACAACAGAGTCTTTTAATAATTTTTTCCACGCATCCACAAGGCTTTCGGGAGTAATCTTTTTGATTTCCTCAACACTGCCGTAACGCTTGATTCCGCAGGTTTCGTTTTTAAGCATATTTGAAAGCATTGTGCTTATCGCATAGCCACGCTTATCGTTAAACTCTGCGTCAATAGCGTCAAGCAACTGTCTGCGTTCCTGCTCAAAATCATTATCATTAAATTTACCGTCGGTAATGTTAGGATTAAAGATAACCTCACACAAAAGCTTTGAAATTTCCGCTGAAATGATTTCGTCGGTAAACACATATCTGTCGTCAATACCAACCGCTGTAAAAGTCAGCACCTGATAAGCGCCTGTCTTTTTTACGCTTGATACAATATCTGTTCCGTAAAGAGCGCTGAGCTTTTTGCTGAATTGAGTAAAATCAGGGTAAGCCTTGCATGAGCGTGTAAGCAATCCACGCAAAAGAGCATTGTGTGCCGCATCCTCAACATTTAAAGGTACATACAGATTAATGCTCATTCTGATTGTTTTAAATCTATTTACCTTGATGTTGTTAAAAGCAACACCGTCGGCAATAATTTTTCTTTCAATAGAATTCATCATATCATCTCCGAATCTATAATTTGGTTTTTCCAATCTAATATACATTGTTTAGTATAACATAATTTTCAAAGAAATAAAAGCATTTATATAAAAAATAAGAGCATTGTATGTAAACAACGCCCCTATTATGTATATTATTTAAAATAAATTACTTCTTTTTTCTTCTTGCCGCAAAAGCTGTCAGTACAAAGAAAACCGCTGCGGTTGCAACAAGAACAATTATACTTTCAAAATCAGTAACCGTATGGTCGCCGAACGAATAGATTATACCCATCTCGGAATTAATCTGATCAATTACATCAGGTTTTAATTCGGCAGGTACAGATTTAGTACATTCGGTAATTGCACTCTCTGTAAAAATCTGTCTTAACATACTGCCCGCATGAGAAATCGGAAAACATTTTACTGCAGTTGCAACCGAATCAGGTAACGAACCTACAGGAATATAAATACCTGTAATAAATCCGGAAATTGTACCTATAACTGTACATACGGCGGTATATGCACCCTCGGTTGTTATAAACATTGCAATAAACATAACAATAGAAGTTGTTGCAAGGTCGTCAATTGCAATTATGCCGACAACCTTAAGCATATTCAAAAAGCTTAATAATTCTCCGCCGTTTACAACTATGTATATTTCACCGAGAATAAAACCTATCAATGTAATAAAAAACGAAATCAAAGCAAGACTTAAAATATATCCGAGAGTTATTCTGCTGCGGCTTACAGGTGAACAGTAAAAGTCTTTAAAAAGTCCTTTTGACCTGTCGCTTACTATTGATACCGCACCGAGAGATATTGAAAGCGGCATAATAGAAATAATACCTGCCATTATCCAACCGTCTGTAAGAAGTCTTGGACTGTCAAGTCCTATACCCTCAAAGCCTTTTGAAAGTTGATCTCCGAGAAAAAGCGCATACAAGCCGATGATTATAAACACCGTAAGCAAAGACGCAAGCCAAGCGCCCTTATTTCTGAAATATATTTTAATATTTCTTTTTACCAAAGCAAGCATTACTTTATCTCCTTTCCTGTAACAGCTACAAATAAATCATCCATTTTACCCTTCTGAACTTCAAAATCAAATATGTAATCCTTTAGCTCATTGACTATCGGCAAAGCTGCAAAAGTTGATTTAACGGAAATTTTCACGGTTTCTTTCGTAAATGTGTATTTCATATTCTTTGACTTCAGTATCCTTTCAATATCCGCCATTGTACTGTCTTTATGGTATATTGTAAGCATATCCGAAACATATTTGCTTTTAAGTTCAACGGGAGTTCCTTGCGCCGCAATTTTACCCGAATCCATAATTACAACATATCCTGCGTTCTCTGCTTCTTCAAGATAATGAGTGGTAAGAAAAACCGTCATTCCGTATTCTTTTCGTAAATTACTTACGGTTTCCCATACCGAAAGTCTTGTTTGCGGGTCAAGTCCTGTAGTCGGTTCGTCAAGGAATAATATTTTAGGTGTATTAATCAATGCTCTTGCAATATCTGCTCTTCTGCGCTGACCGCCCGAAAGTTTACCGTACGGTCTGTTCATAAAATCGGTTGCACCCGATTTTTCGATAGCATCGGCAACTGCATTTTTCAAACTTTTACCTTTTAAACCGTAAAAACTGCCTCGTATTGAGAGGTTTTCTTTTACGGTAAGCAGCGGGTCAAGCAAACTTTCCTGAAATACCGCACCGATTTCGGCTCTTATTTTTGAATCTTCTTTTCCGAGTATTCTTCCGCCTATTTCAACTCTGCCGCCGTCAGGCTTTAAAAAAGTATTCAATATACTTATGGTGGTTGACTTTCCCGCTCCGTTCGGCCCTAAAAACGCAAACAGACTGCCTTCTTCAACATAAAAACTAATATTGTCAACAGCCTTTAAATCGCCGTAAGTCTTTGTTAAATTTTCAATTACTATTGCTTTTTTCATTGCTGTTTCTCTCCTTTAATATTTTATTAATCGTATTTGAATCTGCTTTCATTCTCAACATATGAATTGTAAACACTATCAAAAACACCGCAATAATTACACCTGCCGCAATCAGCAAGTCTGACATTACAAAATCAAACCAACCGAATATTGCTCCGCCTACTACCATAACTACGGCAAAAACTTCTAAAATATCTATTATGCTTACAGTCAACAAACTAAGTTTGAGTTTAAAACCCTTTGACAATATCATGTCGGTCACAAACATTAATACAGAAATAACCAATGCGACAATAAAGCATTGAATCACGCTGTATGCATTAAAAACAAAACCGCTGCCTAAAAATACATTGAGCAAAGCAAGTATAAGTGTTTGCCAAGCAAATGAATTTACAAAAACAGAAAAAAACTGACTTAATTTATTCATTGTTCTATCCCCTTTACAGTCCGAATTTACTTTTAAAATCTTTTAAATAATGTCTGTTTACAATCTGAACTTCTCCGTTATTCATATGTACTTCCATTTTTCCGTTAAGCAATGGCTTTACACTCGTAAGTTTGCTTATATTAAGAATACAATTTTTACTTATCCTTACAAAATCGGATTGCGGTAAAAGCTGTTCTGTCTGATAGAGTTTGTAATCGGTTTCATACACCTTATTTTGAGAATAAATAAATGTCTTTTCATCAACGCTTTCTATGTAATAAATCATTTCAGCAGATATAAGAAATGTTTTATCATCAATTCTGCCTGTCAGCTTTGCATTGTTATGTTCAAGCTCGTCAAGCAGTCTTTTTAAATTCTCGTCAACAGCCGCACATTTAACCGTAATCTCGGTTTCGGTAACCGTGCTGTCTTTAATTATCTTTATCTTCATATATTCCCTCTGTGAAGTTAAATTCATTTATTAAGTACATTTATAGAATAGCAGAAATTGTATTCAATTTAAAGTATTTTTAGGTAAAATGCAGAATACAAAGGTTAAGTTGCATAAAAAATACCGCCAACCTCTCGGTCAGCGGTAAAAATCAGTTCCAATAGTCAAAGAACAGTACATTTTCGTATTTTGTTATGTAATTTTGAGTTGAATGCCAATTGTTCGGATAAGCGTTATAATACTCATCTGTACACATTACAAGTATACGGTGCTGAACAGCGTTACCGCCATTGTCAAAAACATATGACACGGCATTTTTAGCGTTTGCGTTTACATTTTCTCTGTATCCGTCATACCCCATACCGCCGTTGGCAGATGATTTTCTTAAATCCATAGGATTTTTGCAATATCCGTAAACAAGAGCATCTCTTATACACTGTGCAATAAATACAGAACCTGCATAAGAAGTACCGAACTCACCCATTACAATTTTTTCTATGTAAGCCCTTTCTTTATCGGAAAGTTTATATGTTCTTCCCTTATAACTGCTGTCAATTTTATTTGACGGTAATTTAATTAAAAATGAATTAGCTGCACTTGCTCCGCTGCTTGTACCTCCGCTTGACGCATTCATAAGAATATTTTGCAAAGCGGTTACATCATTAATATCAATTTTGCCGTCACCGTTAATATCCGCACGCTTTTCATATGCATCGGTCCAATTACTTCTGTTCCCCGAAATTCTTAACTGCAAAGCGGTTACATCAGATACTGATACCTTTCCGTCGCCGTTCAAATCATAATTACTTTCTGCCGCAAAAGCGGTAACAGTAAGAAGGCTCATAAACAAAGTTACAGCAAGAACACAAGAAACAAATTTACTTATTTTTTTATTCATATTTTCTCCTTCACAATACCTTTTATTCTGTTATTTACTGATGTTTTTCAACATCACAACATTTTTATTATAACACATAAAAATACAAATTGCAAATTTATTGCTTCTGAAATGTATTTTTTCAAAAAAAGTGTTGACATTTGTAAATTACGGTGGTATAATAACACTCGTTGATTGAGAGGAAACAATCTCAATACAAAAACTTAATATTAGCGAGTGTGCTGGAATAGGCAGACAGGCACGTTTGAGGGGCGTGTGTTTCACGACGTACGGGTTCAAGTCCCGTCACTCGCACCATAAAAAACAGATTAACTTTCTTATTAGTCTGTTTTTTTGTTTTACAAGCAAATTGATAACGGGACTTGAAGGCGACCGTTAAGAAAACAGTCCTGTGGACTGTTTTTAGGGAGAGCGTTGATGATATTTATAATTTTTGCAAGCCGCATCAAACGAGGCAGAAAGTTTACTTATTTTTTAACTAAGTCACTCGCACCATAAAAAACAGATTAACTTTCTTATTAGTCTGTTTTTTCGTTTTACAAGCAAATTGATAACGGGACTTGAAGGCGACCGTTAAGAAAACAGTCCTGTGGACTGTTTTTAGGGAGAGCGTTGATGATATTTATAATTTTTGCAAGCCGCATCAAACGAGGCAGAAAGTTTGCTTATTTTTTAACTAAGTCACTCGCACCATAAAAACAGATTAATTTTCTTATTAGTCTGTTTTTTTGTTTTACAAGCAAATTGATAACGGGACTTGAAGGCGACCGTTAAGAAAACAGTCCTGTGGACTGTTTTTAGGGAGAGCGTTGATGATATTTATAATTTTTGCAAGCCGCATCAAACGAGGCAGAAAGTTTACTTATTTTTTAACTAAGTCACTCGCACCATAAGAAACGGATTAACTTTTTGTTAGTCTGTTTTTGTTTTACAAGTATGGTAATTTTTAGACTTATTATTACTAAATCTTTTCTGTAATAAAGGAGAATAATATGGGACTGTTTGATAAATTTAAAAAGAAAAATAACGAAGAATACATTGATGATGTAACCTTTATCAGAGATATAAAGCATATTCAATCAGGGCCTTGGCATCAATATGATGTGCTTTTGGCAGCGCAGGGCTATGGATGGGATTATATGATTAGCTCGGCTGATTATATGGCAGCCGCTGACTTGGAAAATATATCACAAGTAGCGAGCGGTTTTATTGACTCAGAAGATACCGATATTACAGAATTATACAAAAAGAGCAACTGCAAATGCAGTGAAACAGAAGAATTAAAAAACGAAGCGGCAAGTCTTTCTGTTGCCGGAATAAGCAAAACTTTAAAAGCACCAATGAAAATAGTATGGTTTAATCAAACACAGGTTTTACGATTCTTTACAATAGTTGATGATGAAACACTTATTAAGAAATACATTGAAACTGTTATTCGTCGTACTTTTGGAACAAACGATGCTATGAAATTAGCAAAACCTATTCCGAAACAGTAAATTTTATTATTTAGCATAATGCATTAGAAAAACATTTATAAAAGTTTGATCAACCTTTTCAAAGGTTGTGAGTGTGGGCAAAGCCCACAAATACTTTTTGCTCCTGCAATTTAATACACTAAACCATAATAGGGCTGACGCTTTGTCTGCCCTATTATTTTTGCAAAACCGCTAAACAGCACAACAGCCGGTGCAAAACGCATCGGCTGTTGTGTATGGAGAGATTAGAATGAATTATTTATATATAAACAGCAGCATTACCATCCAAACATCTGTGACCAAATAGAGTCGTCACCGGTTGAATTTTCGCTGTCTGATGTCGGAGTAGTGCTCTTTTGTGAGCCGTTAGTGATTTGAGAATTGCTTACCGCAGGTATATATTCTTCAAGTACAAATGAAATTGTCTTACTTGTTCCTCTGCGGCTTACAGTAAATGTAACTGTATCGCCTACTTCTGCTTTTTCAAGTGCAGCAGTAATGTCCGATGACGAAGAAACATCTGTATCGTTTACCTTTGTTACAAGGTCACCTCTTGTAACTCCTGCTTTTTCGGCATTTGAACCGGAATCAACAGAAAGAACATAGCAACCTGTCTGATTTACACCGTAATAGAAAGCTGTTTCGTCAGAAGTAATATCTGTAAAGTCAATACCAAGATCAACCTTACCTGTTACATAACCGTATTCTTTAAGGTCACTTAAAATATCAAGTACATTGTTAATCGGAATAGCAAAAGCAATACCCTCAACTTCGGTTGCACTCTGCTTTGCGTTTACGATACCGACAAGTTCACCGTTTGCATTAAAAAGTCCGCCGCCGGAATTACCCGGGTTTACCTGTGCATTTGTCTGCAAAAGTGTCATTTGTGTATCTTCAATAGTAACCTTTCTTGCAAGTGCACTGATGATACCGTCTGTAACTGTACCGCCAAGTTCACCGAGTGGGTTGCCGATAGCAACTACATAGTCACCTACCGCAAGACTGTTGCTGTCACCGAAAGTTGCAGGCGAAAGTCCTGTTGCACTAACCTTTAACAAAGCAATATCATTATCTGAATCACTGCCTATGATTGTTGCATCGTACTCTGTGCCATCTCTAAGTCTTACCTTAACAGAATTTGCTCCGTTAATTACATGGTTATTTGTAAGAATATAACCGTCTTGAGAAATAATAACGCCTGAACCCGCACCCTGCTGAACATACTGTTGAGCAAATGAACCCGTTACAACGCTTTCTGTTGAAATTTCAACAACACTGTCGGCTGTCTTTTTAACAATTTCAGAGGTTGAATTTGCCTTAGATGTACTTGAAGCAGTTGTGGTTGTGCCGCTGTTGCTTGTTTTGGTAATATTTAAACTGCCGCTTGTACTGGTATTTACCTTATTTGCAAAATAACCGCCGCCAAAGCCAAGTCCGCAAGAGAACACCATTGTAACTGCAAGTGCTATTGCAATACCGCCTCTTGATATTGGTTTTCTCTGTTTTTTAGGCTTTTTAGCCTTAGGCGGTTTTGCGTTTGCCGAATGATTGGGAGCAGTACCGTACGGTTGAGAATTATATACATTCTGTGACTGTTGGTTCTGTGCAGTGTAACCGTTTGATTGGTAATTATCATAAGCGTTTGTATTTGGATTTTGATAATTATTGCTGTATCCCGAACTTGTATTCTGTGAAGAATATTGAGTAGGCTCGTTATATCTGTTAGGATTATGCGAAGCGTCTTTATTATTGCCGTTTACATATGAATAATGGTATTCTGTGCTGTCTGACTTGTTGTCGCTTTTATCGGAATTCCATTCATATGAAGCCTCTGCATTCTTCTGCGGAATGTCTGTGTTGCTTTCAGGTGTATTTTCAGCATTACCTGAATAAATATCATTGAATTCATTTGGATTTTTATTATCAAGCATTTTTTAGTCCTCCTTAAATGCTGTGTCTTTCGTATCTCTTACGATGTATATATAATAATTTTGCCAAGTGAAAACTATATGAACTCGTTTTGAAATAAATATGAAATAAATTGAAATAACAATGAAACCAAATTCACATTCTATTCTTAAAAATGCCGAACAGTCTTAGTCTGACCGTTCGGCATTGGTTTTTCTATATGCTGATATATGTATAGAAGGTATTATTATACTAAGCCTTATTTTCGCTGTTTTCGTCAGCAGGCTTTTCAACATACTCGACTATACGCTTTCTGACGGTAACTCCGTCATATTTCTTTTTAAAGGAAACTTTACCCGTAAACTTTCTTCCGCACTTTTTACACAAAAAGGGAGCAACAAAACTTTTGTTTTTTACTTTCCAATTTGCCTGTCTTGCAGCCTGCCTTCCGCAAGCATCGCAATTAAAGCGCATACTGCGTTTATCAATCTCCGGATTATTAATATCTGTAATAAAATGATTTTTATACAGCAGTCTGTCATAAAATTCGTGAGCCGTTGCATCTTTGATAAAATCGTCTATCGGATAATCATCGACAAAATGTTTCATACACTTTAATGTAAGCTCTGCGTCGGCATATGCACGGTGCTGTTCTTCAACATCAAAGTTAATTGCGAGCATATCTGCACATACGGATAATCCGAGTTGAGAAGATTTATCATTTACGGAAAGACATTTTTCACAATAATCCTGCACATTGCAATAGCTTGTGAGAAAAGGCAGCTCGGGCCTGTGAGCATAGTACATATAATTCTCAATCAATGCAAGAATGTCGCTTGTACCCCATGTCACCAAAACGCAATCGCCGCAGAACTTTTTAAATTCAGAAACAGCGTGCATAAATGTACAGCCGTTTTCTCTTAATTCTTCGTTGGTGATTTTGGTTAGCTTTTTAACCTTTGAACAAAGTTTTTTGCCTATCTGCGGAGAAATAAGCATTTCAAATCTGTCAATAATATTCAGATTTTCGTCAGTTTTAACTGCCCCGAACTCAATTATCTCATTTACAAATCTGTGTTCTTTGCTGCTGTATGAGCCGTTCCATTCAAGGTCTAATACTACAAAACTCATTATTTTTTATGGAATGCCTGTTTCATTCTCTGTTCCTTAGAAAGAATACGCTTACGCATACGGATATTTTCGGGAGTAACCTCTACAAGCTCATCATCTGCAATAAACTCAAGGCACTGCTCAAGTGAAAGGATTGACGGCGGTGTAAGTTTAAGTGCATCATCAGAACCTGAAGCACGGGTATTTGTGATATGCTTTTTCTTACATACATTAACCGTAATATCTTCTGACTTATGGCTTGCGCCTACAATCATACCCTCATATACAGGAACACCCGGGCCGACAAAGAGTCTGCCTCTCTCCTGTGCCGCATACAAACCGTAAGTTACTGTTTCGCCTGTTTCAAAAGCGATAAGCGAACCCTGATGACGGGTTACGATTTCACCCTTGTACGGCTCATATCCGTCAAACACATGGTTCATAATACCGTTACCGTTTGTATCTGTAAGGAATTCGGGACGGTAACCCATAAGACCTCTTGACGGAATACGGAACTCAATGTGAGTAGAACCGCCCTCACGGGTGCCCATATTAATAAGTTCAGCTTTTCTTGAACCGAGTTTTTCCATAACTGCACCTACATAAGCGTCAGGTACTTCAATAATGAGCATTTCCATAGGCTCGTTCAACTTGCCGTCAATCATCTTTGTGATAACCTGTGGACGAGATACCTGGAACTCATAATTCTGGCGGCGCATTGTTTCAATAAGAATTGAAAGGTGAAGCTCGCCTCTGCCCGATACTTTAAATGTATCCGCACTGTCTGTTTCTTCTACTCTTAACGCAACATTGGTTTCAATTTCCTTGAAAAGTCTGTCACGAAGATTTCTTGATGTAACATACTTACCCTCTCTGCCGGCAAACGGAGAGTTATTTACAATAAAGTTCATTGATACGGTCGGTTCGTCAATCTTAACAAACGGGAGCTGTTCAATATTTTCAGGGTCGCAAATTGTTTCACCGATATTAATATCCTGAATACCGCTTACGCAGATAAGATCACCCATTTCAGCAGTTTCGCTCTCAACTCTCTTAAGTCCCTCATACTGATAAATCTTACCGATTCTTGCGTTCTTTGTTACATTGCCATCTGTATGACAGATTGCAACGCTCTGACCTGTTTTTACAGTGCCTCTCTCAACTCTGCCTACACCAATTCTGCCCACAAACGGATCTGAATCTATATTTGAAATAAGAATCTGAAGTCCGCCCTCTGCATCTCCCTGCGGAGCAGGAATTTCATTTATAATAGCCTCAAAAAGAGGTTTCATATCTGTACCGGGCTGATGCGGATCAAGGCTTGCATAGCCGTCACGGCCCGATGCATATACTACAGGGAATTCAAGCTGATCCTCGTCAGCGCCAAGCTCGATAAATAGGTCGAGAACTTCGTCAACAACTTCTTCGGGTCTTGCACCCGGACGGTCAATTTTATTGACTACAACCAAAGGCTTTTTGCCAAGACCCAAAGCCTTTTTAAGAACGAATCTTGTCTGCGGCATACAACCCTCGAAAGCGTCCACAAGAAGTACAACGCCGTCTACCATCATAAGTATACGCTCAACCTCACCGCCAAAGTCGGCATGACCGGGGGTGTCAACAATATTAATCTTAATGCCGTTGTACATTACAGCGGTGTTTTTAGAAAGGATTGTAATGCCTCTCTCTCTTTCAAGGTCATTAGAATCCATTACTCTTTCAGCCACATTCTCATTTGCTCTGAAAATACCGCTCTGTTTTAAGAGCTGGTCAACGAGAGTTGTTTTACCGTGGTCAACATGAGCGATAATAGCTATATTTCTCAAATTTTCTCTTGTTTCCATAAAATTATCCCCCTATAAAAATCTAAGTTCAAATATCCTACACATACTTTTTTATTATATCACCTAAATGTTGAAAATTCAATTTATTTTTAAAAATAAACAACAGATAGTGCCAAAATCGCAAATTTTCGTATTTACATCCATTTTTACTTTACATAAGAAGAAAAATGTTATATAATAGATACTAATAATTGCCTTATAATGGGCAATTAATGTACACGGGTTATTGCTTTTAATAATGCAAATACCACAAAATACTTTTTGCGGAGGTAATCAAATGGGCTACACAATTGCACAGAAAATTATTAAAGAGCATTTGGTATGCGGCGAAATGGTTGTCGGCAACGACATCGGCTTACGCATTGACCAGACTCTTACACAGGACGCAACAGGCACAATGGCTTACATAGAATACGAGGCTATGGGTATTCCGAGAGTCAAAACCGAAAAGAGCGTTGCATATATAGACCACAACACATTGCAGACAGGTTTTGAAAATGCCGACGACCACAGATTTATTCAGTCTGTATGTAAAAAGCACGGCATTTATTTTTCAAGACCGGGCAACGGTATTTGCCACCAGGTACACCTTGAAAGATTCGGTAAGCCTGGCAAAACATTAATCGGTTCCGACAGCCACACACCTACAGGCGGCGGTATCGGAATGCTTGCTATCGGTGCAGGCGGTCTTGATGTTGCTGTTGCTATGGGCGGCGGTGCATATTACATCACAATGCCTAAGATGGTAAGAGTTAATCTTACGGGTAAACTCAGCCCATGGGTTTCTGCAAAGGATATTATTCTTGCAGTATTAAGAGTTATGAGCGTTAAGGGCGGCGTCGGCAAAATTGTTGAGTACGGCGGCGAAGGTGTCAAAACACTTACAGTTCCGGAGCGTGCTACAATTACAAATATGGGTGCTGAGCTCGGCGCTACAACATCCGTATTCCCTTCTGATGAAATCACAAGAGAATTCCTTAAAGCTCAAGGCAGAGAAGAAGATTACACAGAGTTAAGCGCAGACGCAGACGCAGTTTACGATGAGGTTATTGAAATTAACCTTTCGGAGCTTGAACCGCTCGCCGCTTGCCCACATTCACCTGATAATGTTAAACCGATCAGCGAGCTTGAGGGTCAGAAGATTGACCAGGTATGTATCGGTTCTTGCACAAACTCAAGTTATCTTGACCTTATGAGAGTTGCCCATATCTTAAAGGGCAAAACAGTTGCAGACGGCGTTTCACTTGCTATTGCTCCGGGCAGTAAGCAGGTATTCAATATGCTTGCTATGAACGGCGCACTTGCCGATATGATTGCTGCCGGCGCAAGAATTCTTGAAAGTGCCTGCGGTCCATGTATCGGTATGGGACAGTCACCTAACAGCAAGGGTATTTCACTCCGTACTTTCAACCGTAACTTTGAGGGCAGAAGCGGTACAGCTGACGGTCAGATTTACCTCGTATCTCCTGAAACAGCTGCTGTTTCGGCACTTGCAGGTGTATTTACAGACCCAAGAAAACTCGGCCCTGCCGCAGAAATTGAACTTCCCGAGAAGTTCCTCATTAATGATAATATGGTTATTGCTCCTGCTCCTGTTGAGGAAATGGACAATGTTGAAATCTTAAGAGGACCAAACATTAAGGAATATCCTAAGACAAGCCCTCTTACAGATTCTATAGAGGCATCTTGCTCACTTAAGGTTGGCGACAACATTACAACCGACCACATTATGCCTGCCGGTGCAAAGATTCTTCCGCTCCGTTCAAATATTCCTGCTATTTCACAGCACTGCTTTACAGTATGCGATAAGGAATTTCCTGAAAGAGCAAAAACTCTCGGCAAGAGCATTATCGTAGGCGGCGAAAACTACGGTCAGGGTTCATCAAGAGAGCACGCAGCACTTGCTCCGCTCTTCCTCGGCGTTAAGGCAGTTCTCGTAAAGAGCTTTGCAAGAATCCATAAGAGTAACCTCATTAACGCAGGTATTCTTCCGCTTACTTTCCAAAATCCTGCAGATTACGATAAAATTAAGCTTGGCGATATGCTTGAGCTTCCTAATGTTAAAAAGGAAATTGCAGAAGGCTCGGCTGTTACAGTTGTAAACAAGACAACAGGCGAAACCATTGTTGCCGACTGCGAGCTTTCAGACAGAACAAGAGCAATTATTCTTGCAGGCGGTTTGCTTGACTATACAAAGGAGAACAGCTAATGGATAAAATTAAAATGACCACCCCCATCGTTGAGATGGACGGCGACGAAATGACAAGAGTTCTTTGGCAGAAAATCAAAGACATTCTTATTTACCCATACATTGATTTAAAGAGCGAGTATTATGACCTCGGTCTTGAAAACAGAAACAAAACAGACGATCAGGTTACTGTTGACAGTGCAGAGGCTACAAAGAAATACGGCGTTGCCGTAAAGTGTGCTACAATCACACCAAACGCTGCAAGAATGGACGAGTACAACCTCAAGCAGATGTGGAAATCACCAAATGGCACAATCCGTGCTATCCTTGACGGTACAGTATTCAGAAGTCCTATTCTTGTAAAGGGCATTACTCCGTATATTCCTACATGGAAAAAGCCGATTTGCATTGCCCGTCACGCTTACGGTGATGTTTACAAAAATACAGAAATGGTTGTTAAGGCAGGCAGCAAGGCTGAGCTTTGCGTAACAAAGCCTGACGGTACAGAGGAAAGAAGCACAATCTTTGACTTTAAGACAGACGGTATCATTCAGGGTATGCACAACCTTGACAAGAGTATTTCTTCATTTGCCCGTTCATGTTTTAACTATGCACTCGACCAGAAACTTGATGTATGGTTTGCTACAAAAGATACAATCAGCAAGAAGTACGACCACAGATTTAAGGATCTTTTTGCTGAAATCTTTGAGAATGAATACAAAGAGAAATTTGAGCAGGCAGGCATTACATATTTCTACACACTTATTGATGACGCTGTAGCAAGAGTTATCAGAAGTGAGGGCGGCTATATGTGGGCTTGCAAAAACTATGACGGCGATGTAATGAGCGATATGATTGCTACTGCTTTTGGCTCACTTGCTATGATGACTAGCGTACTTGTTTCACCTGACGGTGTTTATGAGTATGAAGCTGCACACGGTACAGTTCAGCGCCATTATTATAAGTATCTTAAGGGCGAGGAAACTTCCACAAACTCTGTTGCAACTCTCTTTGCTTGGACAGGCGCTCTCAGAAAGCGCGGCGAGCTTGATAATCTTCCTGAACTTATGAACTTTGCGGACAAGCTTGAGAAAGCTACTATCGACACTATTGAAGACGGCATTATGACAGGCGACCTTTATGCTATTTCAACTCTTGAAAACAAGAAAAAGGTTAATTCAGAAGATTTCTTGCTTGCAATAAACGAGCATCTTGCCGCTTCACTTGCATAAGCAAACACAATTCGGTTAAAGGAGTAAGGTTAAAGTACAATGTCCAGAAATGACAACATTTCAATGTCTGTAATCAGAAGACTGCCCAGATATTATCGTTTCTTGTCTGAGCTTAACGAACAAAACATTGATAAAATTTCATCTACAAAACTGGCTGAAATTATGAATGTAACCGCTTCTCAGGTAAGACAGGATCTTAACTGCTTTGGTGGATTCGGTCAACAGGGCTACGGTTACAGTGTTTCTCAGCTTAAGGAAGAAATACAAAATATTCTTGGTCTTAACAATAATTATAAAGCTATACTTATCGGTGCGGGCAACCTCGGTAAAGCGGTTGCCAAGCATATGAACTTTGAAAAGCTCGGCTTTGAACTCATCGCCTGTTTTGACTGTAACGAAGAAAAAGTTGGCAAAAAGCTGAATAATCTTACAATAATGCACGACAGTCTGCTTGACGAGTTCTGTCAAAGCAACAAAATCAATACAGCATTTTTGTGTATTCCGAGAGTATGTGTAGAAAATGTACTTGACAAACTTTATGGCTACGGCATAAAGAACTATTGGAATTTCAGTCACTATGACATTGCAAGAAAGTACAGCGACACCCTTGTTGAAAATGTACACCTAAGTGACAGTCTTATGACCTTATGTTACAAAATGAATAACCGAGATAAAATCTTATAATTAAATAAAGGCTGTTCCCTATCTTGCGGAACAGCCTTTTAATTATGCTTAACTTAGTTTATCACAAAGTTAAAAGGTTCAATGTCAATAGTTGGAGTAATTTATGGTTTAGTGCACGAGTTAAGCAAAATAATAATTCACTCCAATTAATTTAATAAAAAAACAACAATTAACTACCGCACTCCAATCGGAATGCGGTAGTTTTTATGAGAGGAAATCTATCTATTTATAAATTACTTTTTATCAAATGTATGAAGAAGTCTTGCAGCATAAAGTACGCAAAGTACGCTTACGCCTGTATCTGCTATTACAGACAACCACATCGGAGCGATACCGAGTATTGCAAGGATAATTACAATTGTCTTTACACCAAGTGCAAATGTAATGTTTGTCTTTACAGTAGCAACAACTTTCTTTGCTATTCTGACAGACAACGGTAACTGTTTTAAATTACCTGCCGCAAGCACAGCATCTGCGGCCTCAATAGCAGCCTCACTGCCGAATCCCATTGCAAAACCGCAATCGCTTGCAGTAAGAACAGGGGCATCATTGATACCGTCACCGATAAAACATACAGACTTATGATTTTTCTTTATATCTATAAGTTTTTCAAGTTTATCTGACGGCATAAGCTCTGCCGAATAAGAATCAAGTTTAAGTTCATTTGCAATATCCATTGCATTTTCTTTTTTATCACCCGTAAGCATTACACTGTCTTTAACACCGAGTTTTCTTAACTCTGCAATTACACTCTTTGCCTCCGGTCTTAATGTATCGCTAACAGAGATTGCACCGATTAATTCACCGTCGTAGATTACATATACAGATGCGGTTTTTTCTGCATTTACCTTTTGTTTATCGCTTAAAACCTTTGTGCCGCCGCATACAAGAGCTTTGCCATTATATACAGCTGTAACTCCCTGTCCCGCCTTTTCGCTGTAATCTGAAAGTTCAGGTAAGTTTTCCTTTTCTGCCTTATTTTTTATTGCCATAGCAATCGGATGTGAAGAATATCTTTCACAAGCGGCTGCAAGTGCAATAATTTCAGATGAAGTATGATTGCCGTAAGCAAAAACTTTGTTTACAGAAAGCTCACCTGTTGTAAGTGTACCTGTCTTGTCAAATACAAAAGCGTCAGCCTTTGCAAGAGCTTCGATATACTTGCCGCCCTTAATAAGAACGCTGATTTTTGATGATGCGCCAAGACCCGAATAATAAGAAAGCGGAACCGAAATTACGATTGCACAAGGGCAAGATGCAACAAGACAAACCAAAGCACGATAAATCCATGTGCTGAAACTGCCAAGCCCCACAAGCGGAGGAACAATAGCAACTACAATAGAAATAAGTATAATAATCGGTGTGTAAACAGCTGCAAAACGGCTGATAAGCTTTTCACTCTGTCCCTTTGTAGCGGCTGCATCTTCTACAAGTTTAATAATTCTTGCCGCTGTACTGTCGCCAAATTCCTTAGTAGTTTTTATTTCTATAAGAGAATTGCCGTTAATCATACCGCTCATAACTTCACTGCCTGCCTCTGCATCGACAGGAACACTCTCACCTGTAAGCGCCGAAGTATCAAGAGTAGTATTTCCTTTAGTAATAACACCGTCAAGCGGTACTCTTTCGTGTGGTTTAACTACAATTGTACTGCCTATTTTAACATCCTCGGCGGCTTTTACAACTTCCTTGCCGTTTATAAGTACGGTTGCATTATCGGGACGAATTTGCGCAAGTTTTGCAATATCACTTCTCGATGCAGATACTGCTTTCTCTTCTACAATTTCGCCGACTGCAAAGAGAATAGTAACCATAGCCGCCTCTACAAACTCGCCTAACGCAAATGCCGCAATAACAGCAATTGTAAGCAATGTAGTTTCATCTATCTGTAATTTAAGCACCGATTTTACGCCTTTAATAAATGTTCTCCAACCTGACAAAACAGTGGCAACAAGGCTTAGTCCGAGTAGAACAAACCAACCTACAGTACCTAATTCAGCATCAGGAAATACAGTAAGTTCAAGGCCGAAAGCCGCTACACCAAGCACAGCCGCTGTAATAATAGAAATAAGTTCATTCTTTATTTCAACCTTTTTATCTTTCTTGGCTGAATTTACCTTTTCGGCAGTTACGGTGTTTTCTTTTACATTGTTATCAATAACTTCTACACCGTCTTCAATGCTGTCACAAACTGCCTGTATGTCCTGTGCCGTTACATCCTCTGCTGACTCAAACACAAGTTTTTTATTTGCAAAATTGAAATTAACATTCTCATAACCGTCTGTTTCGGCTAATTTCTTCTCTATCTTTCCTGCACAGTGCGCACAGTTGAGATTTTCAAGTGTGAAGGTGTACTGCTTTAAATTCTTTCTCTTTGTATTATCAATAACTTTTACACCGTCTTCGATGCTGTCACAAACCGCCTGTATATCCTGTGCCGTTACATCATCTGAACACTCAAGTACGAGTTTTTTATTTGCAAAGTTGAAATTTACATTCTCATAACCGTCTGTTTCGGCTAATTTATTCTCTATCTTTCCCGCACAATGCGCACAGTTAAGATTTTCAAGTGTAAAATTATATTTCATAAAAAACACCCTCCTTACTCGAGAACGTGATCAAGTCCCATTTCAATAATTTTTTTAACATGGTCGTCATCAAGAGTATAATAAATTTGCTTTCCCTCTCTTCTGACCCTAACAAGTTTGTTTTGTCTTAATACTCTCAACTGATGAGAAATAGTGCTTTGCTCCATATTTAAAGCCTCTGCAATACTAAGCACCGACATCTCATTATCGGAAATTGCAAACATTATTCTGATTCTTGTCGAATCGCCGAATACTTTAAAAAGATCCGCTAAATCAAACAGCACTTCCAAATCAGGAATTTCCTTTTCTTTCTTTTCATTTAGTTCTGCCATATTACTATCTCCGTTTATTAATCTGTTCATATGCTTATATGTTCATATGTTAACTTGAGTATAGCACATAAAAAAGTAATTGTCAATAAAATTAAAAAAATTATTTGGTAAATATTTAAATATTTTTCAGAATTTCCTACATTATATATGCAATTATATCCTGAAAAATATTGCAAGATTTTAATTCCGTATTGCAATTATGACAGCAGTATTATTTTTTATAAGAATAATTACAAGTATGTAATCTTGCTTAGTCATAATAAGAATAAACTTGATTTCATTTATTTAATTTGAGTACATTTTAGATAAAAATATGTTACAATTCCAAATATGCGTTGACTTTACTACAATTTTGTAGTATCATTTTCTGTATAGGAATGTTAGTGTTACCTTGTTGTAATGCTGCAAAATGTGTGTTTTAAGAAAATGTAATATATTTGTGGATATACTATTATCAGTTGAGTAATATGGCAGATACTCATTTTTACAGCAATCAATGTTGCTGTTTTTTGGCACGCACTTTTATTTAGATTTAGATTATGTAAACTCACATATTCGTTATTGTGAATGTACAGTATATGGAATTGGAGTGTAACGGTTTGGAAAAGTTTGTAGTAAACGGCGGTAAGCCGCTTTTTGGTGAAGTAAATATCAGCGGTGCAAAAAACGCCGCAGTAGCAATTATCCCGGCAGTAATCCTTTGTGACGAGCCTTGTCAGATTGAAAATATACCTAACATTAGCGATGTTTCACTTATCAGCAGAATTCTTCAGCAGATGGGTGCACAGGTAAGAAGAATTAATAAGTCGTCACTTTATATAGACCCGACACATATTTCAACTCACTCTGCAACAACAGAACTTGTAAGAGGTATGAGAGCATCTTATTACCTTCTCGGTGCTCTTCTTGGCAGATGCGGTAAAGCTCAGGTTGCTTTACCGGGTGGTTGTAACTTCGGTGTTCGTCCGATTGATCAGCATTTAAAAGGCTTTGAAGCTATGGGCGCAGTAACACAGCTTGTTGACGGCGCAATTATTGAGGCTGATGCTGATAATCTTCACGGTGAGCATATTTACCTTGATGTAGTATCTGTAGGCACTACAATGAATATAATGCTTGCGGCATCTAAAGCCGAGGGTATGACTATCATTGAAAATGCCGCAAGAGAACCGCATATTGTTGACCTCGCTAACTTTCTTAATTCAATGGGCGCAGATGTAAGAGGCGCAGGTACAGACGTTATTAAAATCCGTGGCGTAAAATATCTCCACGGCATAACATATTCGATTATTCCTGATCAGATTGAGGCTGGCACATATATGTGTGCGGCAGCTGCTACAAGAGGTTGCATTACAGTAAATAACATTACTCCAAAGCACCTTGAATCAATTACAGCTAAACTCCGTGAAATGGGTGTAGTAATTACCGAATACGATGAGGCTATAAAAATTGACGCTACAAAGAATCCTTTAAAGCGTTGTAATATTAAGACTATGCCGCATCCCGGTTTCCCTACTGACTGTCAGCCACAATTTGCCGCACTTCTTGTAAGTGTACCGGGTACAAGCATTATAAATGAAAATGTATGGGATAACCGTTATCAGTATGTAAGTGAGCTTGTTAGAATGGGTGCACACATTTCTGTTGAGGGCAGACTTGCAATTATTGAGGGCGGATCTCCACTTACAGCAGCTCCTGTAAAAGCTACCGATCTAAGAGCCGGTGCAGCAATGATTATTGCGGCACTTGAAATTAACGGTGTTACTGAAATTTCAAGTATCCAGTACATTGAGCGTGGCTATGAAGATGTAATTGAAAAATTCAGAGCATTGGGTGCTGACATCAAAAAAGTTTATTATGCAGGCGATAACGAAGACGAACTTCGTGCTTAATAATTAAACATAAAAATTTAACCGCTTGAGTTTTATAGCTCAAGCGGTTTTTTTCATAATAAATTAGATTATTTATCAAAATTCAATACTAATCGTTTGTGTAAATTATGGTTTAGCGGAGTGTCGGTCGGCATTGAAATTTAGCTAACGCTAAATTATCCTCCCAAAACAAAAAAAGTTTACTCAATTTTTTCAAAAATTGCGGGTTTGGGCAGCGCCCATAAAAATCTTCCGATACAACAATTTATCAGGCGCAAACAGCCACGCTGTTTGCGTGCTAAGACTAAGTTTGTTAAAACAGGCGACAGCCATTAAAAAACCTATATTTTATTAATGAAATAACGAATTTCTTTTCTTGTTGCTATCGCACTTTTAAAGACTAACGCCGTTGTGTTCAAGCCGCCAAACAGCGAGCTATTCAGCTATCGTCAGATTGCGTAAACGGAAAGTATTTGTGGGCTTTGCCCACACCCACGACCTTTGAAAAGGTCGACCAAACTTTTATAATTAATTGGCAAATCAATTTGCTAAACCATAATTTACCCCAACTATTGACAAAGAACCATTTTATAACAATATAAATAAAAAAAGCAGTATCCTCATTAACTACAGATACCACTAAAACATATAAGATACTATCAAATTTAAAATTAAATCTCGTTGCCTAACATCTTGCTCCCTCTCTCTTTAAACATCAATATTGCCGATTACTCAATTTTTATAAATCTCAAGATGTCAGGCAGAACGGATTTACATCAGTATGAGGAAATATGAATTTATCAACGCTATGTGCTTCAGTATCTGAAATTTTTTCAGATTATCGGTGTCTTCGTCCCCACCGAGCGCTAATAAAGGCATATAACCAAAACACTCTATATACAACAAATTTCCATGTTCGTTAACAGCTTTATAATACTGATTCAAAGAAAAAATTCGTTCAAAAAGAAATCAAAATCTTTGAGCATCAGTTCACATTTTCCGTAGCGAAGATACATTATACTTATATACTCGCCGCTTTCCAAGGTAATTATGTCACCAAATGCAGTTACAAAAATGGGAACTGCGTCTTTATACGGAAAGTATGTATTATCAATTATATTTTGATAATCATCGGGATTAATCACTTTAATATATCTGTTCATAAAAGTGCCTAATCCGTAATTTTGCCAAATTTTAAGCAAAGTTTCAGGAATTTTATTCTTGAATTTGTTAATAACATTGTCATTAACTTTTGCATATGATTGAAAATCCTATAATGCAACTGTATTCAAGAGTATTTCTCCCTTTTTATTTTATACAAACCTCCGTACTGTTGCACAGCACCGCTTTACTTCACACATCATATCGCAGATGTATGAAGTAGCTGTGAAGTGCCATAATCAAAACCGCTAAATACAAAACTTCTAAATGTACTTGTTTTTCCTCTATTTACTGATTTTATTATAGCACAAGGATTTTAATTTGTTACAGTTTGGGCAAAAACGCATTAAAAAAAGTCAAAAGTGATGTTTTTTATATGACAAATTAAAAATTATGTTGTATAATATCTTCTAAAGGGGGAATTTCGGTGCTTAATATTCTGCTTTGTGATGATGATAAATCAATACTCGAAAAAGTACGGTCACTTATAAGTAATCTTCAAAAAAACTATAAAATAGAATTTAATATAGATATGCGTACCTGCGGTGATTTTATTTTTAAAGAAAAACATTCTTACGACATCGCTATAGTCGATGTTCAAATGCCTGCCGTAAACGGACTTGAGGTATCGGAAAGATTAAAACAATTAAACCCCGACATTATTATTATGATTCTTACCTCATATCCGGCTTACCTTGACAGTGCAATGAAAATTCAGGTTTTCAGATATCTTTCAAAGCCGATTGACACTGAAAGGTTTAACAGAAATTTTCTTGAAGCCGTTGACTATTACAAGAAAATCAGTAAAAGTATTATAATAGAAAAATATGACGAAATTTTCACCGTAAAAACAAGGGATATTCTCTATATTGAAAACAGAAAACACGGTTCACTTATCGTTACTAAATACAAATCATACGAAACCAATAAGAAACCTGCCGAATGGTACGAAATAATCAATCAGCCTAACTGCTTTGTCCAATCGCATAAAAGCTATATCGTAAACTTACAGAATGTAATTAACTTTGATAAAAGTTCAATTACATTTCAGGGGGCCAATGAGAATCTTATGGAGCATTGCATTTCGCAAAGAAAATACGCAGAATTTAAAAAAGCCTTTTTTGATTTTGCGGGAGGTATTGTATGATAATTTTCAGCTATGCGACGGTAACGGTATTTGGGGCAATCATTTCTTACATATTTATTTCCAGCAAATTTGCTCAGAAAATGAGCAATATGGGTTTATTGTTATGTTTTTCATTGTCTGCTGCACTGCAATTTATAATAAATACGGTAGGTGTGGAATATTCAAATATTGTAGCATTTTTAGCTTGCAATCTGTTGCTGTGTATTTTTTGCTTTAACACAAATGTTTTTCAAGCAATATTTACTTCAATTCTTCTCACATCTATAACTCTCATAACAAAAATGACTCTGCTGTTCCTTGTAATGGTAACTTTTAATATTGATATTAAAGGAATCACTGAGAACGGTATGATATTTTTCTTATTAAGCGGCAGCTCGCAGTTATTTTTCTTCTTTATTGCATACTTTGTATCTAAAATTTCCATCAAAGAAAATAAAGAAAATTTGAAGCTAAATAAAACAAATATGCTTTTCTTTCTGCCGATGGCGTCAATACTTATCATATGCGGTATGTCATACATTTCGCTTAACTATAAACTTGACGAATTTACATATGTTTTGTTTGCGGTAGGCGCTTTGCTTTTAATGTATTCAAATATAGTTGTTTTTCTTGTACACGAAGACGTATTGAAAACTCAATACGAAAACACGGCGCTAAAGCTGCAAAAGCAAAAATCAGAAATTGATACCGAATATTACTCTATTTTGCAAAATCAATACGAAAATTCTAATATTTTAATTCACGATATAAAACGCCACTTGCTTTCAATAAAAGAACTTTCAAACGAAAAAGACTTTGAAAGCATAAACAAATACATTGACAGTCTGTATGAAGATTATCAGATTAAATACTTAAAGAAATACAGCGATAACAAACTTATAAATGCAATCATAAACAGATATGTCAGTGCTTGCAAAGATAAAGAGATTGACTTCTACTGCGATATTCGAGATATAGATTTTTCTTGCATTTCAAATAACGATATAACATCATTACTTGATAATATTCTTGAAAACGCTCTCGAGGCAACGCAAAATGCCGATAACAAGAAAATTGAGCTTACAGTTAAGCAAACGAACACAAACTATATTGTAATCAACATATGGAATTACTGTGCAAGTGCTCCTAATCTTAAGGACGGCAAATTACAGACAACTAAAAGCAATAAATTTATTCACGGCTACGGAATAAAAAGTATAGAACGAATAGCCAAACAATACAACGGTAATGTTAGTCATAATTTTGACCCCGAAAATATGAAATTCACTCTCGCAGTTGTTTTGAAAATTAAATAAAATAATAACACAAAAAAGCGATGACTGATAAAAAAGTGGTTCATCACGATTTTTTGTGGGATTGTGAACGGACAGAAGGAATAGAAAGATAGCAAATCAAGGTAAAGAAAAAGTCATCATCAAGCCAATCATTAATGGTATCGTCTGTTGCGTACTTTATATCGGAGGTATCTTCATCTAACTGTACTGCGGATACTTCTCCTTTAGCATTTGCATCACTTGTTCCTCTGATGTTGCTTTCTTTATTATATCCGTAACGGCTAAAATCGCCTGTGGATATAGCTCTCGCTCCTTTTTCAGTTCTTCCCCTAATATAAGAGTAATCTGTGCTTGAATAGAATCTGACATTTTCTTTTCCCTTATAATTTTCGATAAGTTTGCCGAGTTCTTCAAAACTATAACGGTTTCTTCCATTTCCTGTTTGTCCATATTTTATATCATCCTTTATTCTTTCTGCTTCATATTCATGATAAGCATTAATTTCAAATACACTGTAAATTTCAGGATCATTATATGTTCCGCCAATCGACACAATCTTGTTGTTTACCTCAACAATTCTTGTACCGTCAGCAAGCATATTATCTGTCCTACTGTTTAATCGTCTGTCTAATTCACTGAATTTTTCATTAAGCAGCTTCATGTCTTCCCTGTTAAACAATCCATATGCCAATTCACGCTTATTATACACCTTGATTTCTTTATCATCAAGAGTTTCAAGGTTATCATACTTTTCACTCTGAATCGTATCATCTGTTGCGTACTTTATGTCGTAAATGTTATCGTTTTCTTTTATATTGACTTTGTTATCCTCATGTGCTAATATTTTATAGGAAGCTGTACCACTAAGCGTTTCGGACGTTTGCGAGAGGGATTTATTTTCACTTGGCGTAGTGGCAAGGCTTTCTTTATTTTTGCCTGAATACATAGTTTGAAGTGTTAAATCATGATGCTTTGCTGAAACATATGTGACAGCTGTTGTTTTACCATTAATGGTTTTTACAAATATAATTACAGGCTTATTTTCAAACTTTTTATCTCCTAAATATATTTCATCAGGATTAGTAATTATTTTAGCAAAATTCAAAAAGTCACTTTTAACAATTGCTCTTTGACCTCTCAAATTTTCTTTTATTTCATTGCCATGATCATATTTTAAATTTTAAAATTTTTCTTATTTCTGATGAGCGTAATACTAAATTATATCCTGAAATATTTAAACCTGTTTTGCTATATATAAATTCGCCTAATTTGGAAGAAATTTTACCTATATATATTTTCTTATTAATATCATTATTTAATGATTTTGTGATAAAATCTTCAAATTGTTCATTATCACGATATATTAATATATTTTTGCTTGACTGCCAATTTTCTTTTTCTTTATCAGAATATTTTTCTATACTTTTTTCATCCGCTGAATATTTCACATATTCATTATTAGCAAATACAACATCTTTCCTGTCAATGTCCGGACGGATGTTTTTTCTTTGCTCTGCATTGTAATCTCTTCTGGCAGAAACATCTCTTGCTTCTCTTTCTCCGGCAGTGTTATAATACATTGCCATTGCTTCTTCATCGCTGTATCCGAGATTTTTCCAGTATTCCAAATTACTTCCGTTCGCAAAATTTTCTATTCCCTGTATTGCGTGCTGAATTTCGTGAATAATCGCTTCTTTCTGCTCATCAATCGTATGCATCGGATTTAACATTATCACATTACCGTTTGAACTGTATACACCTCGATTAACCGAAGAAATCTCGTAATAAACATCTACATTCTTTAGTTGCGGATACGCTTCAAAAAGTTTTGGATGATTTATTACATCACTCAATTTCACTCCTTTTCTGTACTCAATCATTTTTTCGTCAAGATTGTAGTATTCATTTTCCTCTGCTTTTGTTGCTGTATTATTTACAATCTTTTCTTCAAGCTCTGCACTTTTAACTTTCATTTTCGCAAGTTCAATTGCGGCAGCTCTGTTCTTTTCGATATCTGTTTTAAACTTTAATTCGCTGTTATCTATCTCAAATCGCCACTTGCCGTCATATCCCTTAAACCAACCCGTTTCCTTACGGATTTTCTCGGAATCTGTACCGTCCTTTTCAAGCTCCATAGCTTTCTCAAGTGCACTCTTGTCCGCAGTTTCTGCTTTCAATCCTCCCATGCTGTATTTGATATCATTGCTACTTTCGTCATTTTTCGTATTGACATTATTTCTGTTTTCGGATATACTGTTAGTGACGAAGTTGGGGTTTATGTGCGAGCTCCTCTTGCCTTTGGCATTTGAGAGCACGACGCCGTACCCAACTTCGTTTATTTTATTTATATCGTAAAGTATATTTCGCCCATCTTTAGACTTTGCAATATTTAATGTTACCGAATATAGCTTGCCATACTTATCCATTACAATAGCATTTCTATATTCCCATCCGTTTTCATCTAACCATTGATGTGAATGTTCTGCATTTTCATTTTGCTTTTCTGAAATATTTATTACTTCATCAGAATGAACGATTACTAACTTACTGTTTCTGTCTGACTTTCTTGATAATTTATCAATAACTTTATGACTGTTGTTAGCACCATTTTTAGTTACTCGTTCATTCGGCTTTGCAAATTCTATAATTTCTTCTTTACCGTTCTCGTCAAATGTTAAAAACTTTTTTCCTGTAAGATGTTTTGAAATAAAATTTCTAAAAGTTTTACCCCAATTGCGTGGTGGAATCCCTTTAAATATGTTTGTATCAAGAACAACCACCTTATCATATATTTCACCTGAAACCTTATTTTTTACATTTTCTTTAATTGAATACTTAACATCTCCACTCTCAACACCCTTGTCGGTGTTATTTTTCGTATTGACATTATTTTCACTTTGAGATATACTGTTATTAAAGAATCCATATCTGGTACTGGGTAACGGCAATTTGAGCCTATTAACCGTCAGCCAATTATGGGTTCTTTCTTTATTTGGTTCAACATACAAAATTTTACTTTTATTTATAAAACCTTGTAAATCAACATCTTTGCCGTAAGCACTTGCTACCTTGATAACATTTAAATTTTTTCCGCCTCTATCAGTTGGATTTAATTCAAGTGCAACGCGGTATTTTGCTACCGAACCGTAATTCTCTTCAATCTGCTGTATATCTCGTGGTCTTATGAACAAAGTCTTGTCATGAATTAAGTCAAGTACAAACTCTCTTTCGTCTTTCATAAGCGTTGTGTCATACTCACCGCTAAGCAGAATACCTCCCTTGCAGTCATTTACAAGTTCTTCAAATAAATCTGTAAAATTCGCATCTTTCTTTCCTATGCTGTCAACAAAATTCTTAAGTTGACTTGCAAGCTCTTTCTTGTAATTAGGGTTATACTTGCCTTTTATACCGTATGTCTGCATTATACTTCCGGCAATTCTTAGGTATTCTTTCTCATCAAGTTTTACATTCTCTCCCTGTGCAAGTCCGCTCTTTGCAGTTTGTGCCGCACTTTTATATATTTTCGCTACTGCTATTACAGGATTTTTTTCAACTGCCTTTTCGTAGTCAATTCCCTGCGGTGTGCTTTCATCATCAAGCCAATCATTAATGGTATCGTCCACTGCATATCTTATGTCTGAATTTTTGCCGTCAAAAGTTCCTATATTATCTGTTGCAGATTTCACCTGTGTATTACTGAATGCAATATATGTTTTTGTGCTCCTGCCAAAGCTGCCGACATCATTGTTTACAATCACGCCGTCATAATTACTGTTCCTGAAATAGTCATCAATAAGCGACTTTGCCTTTTTACTTGCCTCATTCGCTTTATTGTGCCATTCTTCTTCCAACTCATCAAGTTTATTGCTTTCTATTGCTTTCTGATATTCATCTTCGGTAATCTTTCCCTGCTCTCGTGCAGTCCAAAGTTTTGAATATTCTGCGTCCGCCTCTGCCTCTGCATTTTCATATTTTTGCTCATACTCACTGTCAATATTGTTTATATCTTCTCTTGCTTCTTTGTAACCGTCAATATTCTGTTCGTAAAACCTCACAAGCTCCGCCCTGTTATTTACAGTCAGCGGATTGCGAATATTTGCATACAAAGCCATTTGCTTATTACCACTAAGACCTATATTACTATTTGTCGGCTTCATAAATATTCCTGTCGGCATTTCGCTGTCAAACTCACCCGCACCGGTATGCTTAGTATCAAATACTGTAAAATCATTTCCCGTCTGGTGATACACTACAAGAGGCTCACCGTTGCCGTCCACAACCTTGCTTGCAGTTTTCGGCTTATTCTGCCAATCACCGAACCACCTTACAAACTGCTGGCTTTGGGTAATTTTTTTAATTTTTTTGTTGACATTGCTGTCAATTTTGCGTATAATAATATTGGAACTCAAGTTATTAAGTCTCCTGGGTAATTGGTACCCTGTACGCTTAATTATACTTTGAGTTCTTTTTTTGTCTAAATAATAAAAACCAACTTGATTATTATTCTCTAAAGCTATTGCTTCTTTTATTAAATCATGAATATTGTTTTTATTAAAGTATGTTGCTACAAGATTGACATCCATGCGTTTTTTGCTATATATACTTTCATAATCTACCAGGATAGGTGCAATTACCTGCTTATTATTTACGGATAAATCAACCAATGCAATAACTTTATGAGTACTGTCCCTGCTCTCTTTATTAGTAAAATCAGGGTGAGCAATTACCATAAGCGGATCAGAAATTTTATTATAAATTTGCTTAACCGTATTGAAACCTAAATCATGATAATTAGTGTTTTTCTTATATCTCCCCTCATTTTTCGCCCTCGCTTCTGATACTGCAACAGAATATATATGATTTTTCGTCATCGCAACAGGCAACGAATTAAATCCAATATCCTGTAACACCTTTGGGGTTCTGCCCATAATAACAACATCATTTGAATTGTATGTGTTATTCTCTATTTGGTCAACTTTCTCCTCAAAATCATTTTGCATTATATTTTCATCCGCCGAATACCCTGCATCACCGCTATTAGCAAATACAACATCTTTCCTGTCAATGTCCGGACGGATGTTTTTTCTTTGCTCTGCATTGTAATCTCTTCTGGCAGAAACATCTCTTGCTTCTCTTTCTCCGGCAGTGTTATAATACATTGCCATTGCTTCTTCATCGCTGTATCCGAGATTTTTCCAGTATTCCAAATTACTTCCGTTCGCAAAATTTTCTATTCCCTGTATTGCGTGCTGAATTTCGTGAATAATCGCTTCTTTCTGCTCATCAATCGTATGCATCGGATTTAACATTATCACATTACCGTTTGAACTGTATACACCTCGATTAACCGAAGAAATCTCGTAATAAACATCTACATTCTTTAGTTGCGGATACGCTTCAAAAAGTTTTGGATGATTTATTACATCACTCAATTTCACTCCTTTTCTGTACTCAATCATTTTTTCGTCAAGATTGTAGTATTCATTTTCCTCTGCTTTTGTTGCTGTATTATTTACAATCTTTTCTTCAAGCTCTGCACTTTTAACTTTCATTTTCGCAAGTTCAATTGCGGCAGCTCTGTTCTTTTCGATATCTGTTTTAAACTTTAATTCGCTGTTATCTATCTCAAATCGCCACTTGCCGTCATATCCCTTAAACCAACCCGTTTCCTTACGGATTTTCTCGGAATCTGTACCGTCCTTTTCAAGCTCCATAGCTTTCTCAAGTGCACTCTTGTCCGCAGTTTCTGCTTTCAATCCTCCCATGCTGTATTTGATATCATTGCTACTTTCGTCATTTTTTGTATTGACATTATTTCTGTTTTCGGATATACTGTTAGTGGCATCGAAAGGTATAAAGGCCGTTTTAGAACTCTTAGAAGTTCCAGCGGAGGTTCTTTCGGTGCCTTTTTCTATGTAAATATGATGCACCCAAAATTTATTATTCTGAGGAGATTTTCTCACTGTAATTTTTATATTAGCATTTTTACCATTAATTTTTGTTTCACATACAATATATGCATACTTAATTGAACTGTTATTTCTATGATAATTTTTTTCATCATCTAAAATTAATTTTCCATTTTCAATAAGTTCGGGAATTTTTCGAATTGAAGCTAATTTAGCTAATTTTAAATTCCTACTATAATTAAAATAATTTTTGTTATTAAAAGTTTCTTTAATTCCTTTTTTGTTTATAACAATAACCATTCCACTATCTTTATTAATTACAGTTTTACTTTTCCCACCTTCATCATCGAAAAAGTTTTCTGCATTGAGTGTAGATAATACTTGTTTTTGAACATGCACATAATCATTTATATTTTCAATCTCAAATTTTTTAATCACATCATCACTTATAGAATATTTAATATCAACACCCTTGTCGGTGTTATTTTTCGTATTGACATTTTTAGAATTTTGAGATATACTGTTATTAAAGAATCCATATGTGGAACTACTGAGTAACGGCAATTTGAGCCTATTAACTTTCAGCCACATATGGTTCTTTCTTTATTTGGTTCAACATACAAAATTTTACTTTTGTTAATAAAGTTTTGCAGATTTTTTTCTTTACCATAAGCACTTGCTACCTTGATAACATTTAAATTTTTTCCGCCTCTATCGGTTGGATTTAACTCAAGTGCAACAAGCACAGGATTGTTTTTGCTGTCATATACATCACCAAATAAAACAAGTCTTTCATTAACGGCTTTGTCAAGAAAAGTGTGTAAGTTTTTTAAAAATCATAAAAATTATGTTAATGCTTCAAATCATGTGCTCGTATTTTTCAATACGGGCACTGATTTTTTCATTTGTAGACAGTTGATTTCTGACCATTGCCCAATTTTGAACCTTACTGCCATTCCACTTTTTGTAAAGCTCGGTTGTGCGTAAATAGAGCAATTTAAGTAGTGCGTTTTCATTTGGAAAAGCACCCTTTTTGTAACTTTTCTGAAACTTGAATTTATGTTTTCAACCGCATTGGTTGTATACATAACCTTACGAACGTCACTGCCATAATCGAAAAGCTGCTCGACATGGTTGAAATTTCGTTTCCACACATCAACTGCTCCGGGATATTATGACCACTCCTGACAAAACTGTTCAAATGCTTTTCTGCATTCATTAAGACTTGGTGCTCCGTAAACTTTTTTAAGCGATTGTGTGATTTTTTGTAGTCCTTGCTTGGCACATATTTAATTGAATTTCGAATTAAATGCACGATACAACGCTGTACAACAACATCTTTAAATATCGCTTTTGCACCGTCTTCAAGACCGGAAACACCGTCCATGCAGATAAACAATACGTCCTCCACACCTCGTCCTTTTAATTCATCAAATATTTACATCCATGTGTGTTTGCTTTCGCTTTCGTTAAGCCACAAGCCTAAAATGTCCTTTTGTCCGTCAATATCATAGCCTAAAATTGTATATACTGCATAATTCTTGCTCTCATACTCTTTTCTGATAGTGACATACATACAATCGACAAACAGAAATGTATACATCCTTTTTAGAGGTCTGTTTTGCCAATCGTCAAGTTTATCTAAAACGCAATCGGTTATTTGTGACACTGTTTCGTGCGAAATTTCAAAGCCGTATATATCCTCAATCGTTTCGGCAATATCACGCTGGCTCATTCCTCTTGCATACATAGCTAATACCTTTTCTTCAATCTCGGATACATACTTTTGACGCTTCGGTATAAGCTATGGTTCAAAGCTTGAATCACGGTCACGAGGTACTTTGATATCCACTTCACCGGCACTCGTTTTGACCTTTTTGTTCGTGTAACCGTTGCGTCGATTATCAGTCGTTTTTATGCCGTGGTCGTTGCTCTCATAGCCTAAGTGATTGTTCATTTCGCCTTGCTGCATTGCTTCAAACATCGGGCCGAAAATGTCTTTCAAGGCGTCCTGCATATCTGCAACGCTTTTCGGATGATACTGTTCGAGAATTTGCTTTGCGAGGTTCTCGCCCCGTGTGCTTTCTCTCTTTTTGCCATTTCGTTCATTCCTTTTTCCTTCCTTTCATTGTAACTCACTTTCCAAAAATTGAAAAAGTGAGCAAGCTATTTTTTAACTTACACACTTTATTTTACAAGCTCATCCAGGGCGGTAATCTTGAAGTCCTCAGGGTTCTACTCGGTCATAGTTCTATCTCAATCACTCAAATATATATTCATTTGGCTGCACAAATGCAATTAGTGAATAATAAGTTTGATAGTCATTTAGACACCTTGACTTAGACACCTTGATTTTTTAACACTCCAAAAAGAAAAGCACCGACTTCAAAAATCGGTGCTTATGGCTGGGCTGGCGGGATTCGAACCCACGGGTGACGGAGTCAAAGTCCGTTGCCTTACCGCTTGGCGACAGCCCAATATATAATTTTTGTGTAAAACGCTTATTCTGATTAGCGAGCTTAAAAAGTTGTTTGTGCAAACTACTGACAGTGTCTTTTACATTTATATAAGTAAAGCCGCAAAGGCAACATACCTTGCGGCTTTATGGTGACCCATCGGAGATTCGAACTCCGGACACCTTGATTAAAAGTCAAGTGCTCTGCCAACTGAGCTAATGAGTCAAATGGGGTGGAATGACGGATTCGAACCGTCGGTCTCCAGTGCCACAAACTGGCGCGTTAACCAACTACGCTAATCCCACCATGTGGCGCGGCAAAAGGGACTCGAACCCCTGACCTACTGCTTAGAAGGCAGTTGCTCTATCCAGCTGAGCTATTGCCGCATACTTAACTTAAAAATTTGTTTTTCCCTTAAGTCAGCTTCATTATTATACATCAGCAAACTCCATTTGTCAACACTTTTTTTAATTTTTTATAATTATTTTCCTGTTTTAATTTGATGATGAAGTTAATGATATAGGCTTTTTAACACATTGCAGATAATAATGTCAATATCACTTGGTATTAATATAGAAGAAATGTTGTTATCAATTAAGTTATCTTAATCAGTCCCTTTATTATGAACCATTCTTTGCGCAAGTGCAATGTTTCTGTATTCGGGTTCGTGACTTACTTCTCTTATAAGTTTAATAAAAGGAGGAAGCTTGTAAGGCTGATCTTCTGACAGCAATTCTATCTCAAGCGTTGCTCTGTCATTCCAAAACGGATATACATCAAGTTCAAAATATTCGTCATCATACACTATGCAATATCTGTCCTTTGAAATAATACCCGTTATACATTCTTTTCTTGAAAGATAATTATTGTATTCGGCTTGTGTCAAATAAGATTCTTTTTCTATCCTTTTTAAATCATTAATCTTGATTTTTACCGTTTTAATATATACTGCGTCTTTGCCGTAACCACGTTTCCGTATTCTGAACATTCCTTCCTCGGGAGTGTTTAAATATGCCTGAGTAATCGCAACCTTTCTGCAAGCAGTCATATTATTAAGATAATCAATATCAGGGTATTCTATCAAAAACTTACGCTCAATTTCAAGAGGTTCCGGAACACCGATGAACCCTAATACTTCTTTAAGCAAATTATCGAGCCTTTTATTAAAATCACTGTTATTTGGTATAACTCGCAGGTGTGATGTGCCTGTCCATATAGAAAGTAATTTTTCGTCAAGTTCCTTGGCGAGCTTTACATCTTCTTTTCTGACAGAATTGCAGTTCTTAATGTAAGTGTTTTCATCTGTACAAGCAACACTTTTTAAATGAAATACAGCATCATACGAATTTCTTAATACATCTTCATTTTTATTACTTATTGAAATATATTTTTTAAATTCGGCATCGGTAACATATGCTTTGCTGTCAAGCAATCCTCTGTCAAATAAAATTACAGCCTTTTCCCCATTGTATGCCTTAGCTTTCTCTTCGAGAGAATTTTCTTCTTTTAATTGAGTTTCAAAAAGTTGTTTATGGAACTCATATACACCAAGTTTTTGCGGAGTAATGCCGTTGCTCAATAAATTACTTGCAATTTCTTCTAATATAAAAACTTTTATATTTAACTTTTCAAGTTCATCTTTCAAAAAATTCAAAGCAGTTGTTTTACCGCCACATGGACCGCCTGTCAAAACTATTTTAATTACCTCTGCCATAAATTCACCTCATTTAATTTATTATAACCTTTGAAATATTTATTATTATTCTGTATTTGAAAAAAGGCGATTGCAAAATTAATCTGCAATCGCCTTTTTAATATTACTTACTTCGTTTTTTACCGAAAATTATTGTTCCTGCAAAACCTGCTGCACACAAACCGACAAGCACACCTAAGAAAGTGAGATTATCACCTGTTTTTAAGGTAATAGGCTCAACATACTGTGTTTTATAAACCGTTTTTTCCTGAACAACGGTTTTAACTGTAGGAGTCGGCTGTACAGTTGTCGGTTGCGGTTGTGGCTCTGTTTCTGCTATTTTGTCAAACAAATAAACATAAACAACATCTTCAATTCCTGATACAATTTCAGTCGGTTCAACATCCCACTTGCCGTTTTCATAACCGTAATTTGCTGTCATACCTGTTGGAATATTGATTCTTGCAGTACCGTTGACATTCCACTTACCCTCTTTGTCAAGCAAAGTTACATAGTAAGAAATATCATTTGAAGTCTTATCTTCCCAAGTACCGTTTACTACTTTAAAGGTAATTTTCTTTTGATATTTATCGGGTATTCCGTCAGGCTTTTCTCCGTTGCCTATCTTATCTACTTCCCATATTGCTGTCAATTCATATTTTCTGTCAATTGAATCTGTAATTTGTTGGCTGTTGCTATAAGTGTTTTCACCGCACTTCCAGCCGTCAAATACATACTCATACTTAGTTGGTTTATTATCAATTGTTTTTACGAATTCACCCTCACGGTAAACAAATTTTGTATCGCCGTTGAGTGTACCACCATCAAGATTATAAACTACAGAGTAATATTTTATCTCTATGCTGTTATCATCACTGTCAACGGTAAGAACCGCATTATCAATCTGTTTATAATCATTACCGTCTTTTAAAAACACTTTATAATTGCCTTTAGCAAGTTCTGCAGTATAACCGTTATCACCGCTCTGCAAGACAATGTAATCACTGTCAGACTTTACGGCAACCTCGTACGGTTTACCGAATATGCTTTCGGTATCCGCTACAGTATCATCAAGGTTAAAAACCACACTTGATGTATAGCAGTCCTTTGTTGTGTCTTTTACATAGGCGTATGCAGTTTTAGTTGTACCGTTCTCGTCAATATAACTGCCCCGTACCTCTATGGTATATTCAGTAGAGGGAGTAAGACTGCTAAAAGTTATTTTGCCGTCAATTACTTCACCCTTAACACCCTCAAGATAATATTCGCATCTGTCATCAAGATTTGTAAGAGTGAGTGTTGTTGCAGTTGTGGAAGTGTTAGGTTTTTTAAATACTATTACGGTTGTAGTCGAACTGTTTTCCGAGTTTTTATGGAATTTGCAATTTCTCTTTTGAAGATTAATTTTAATTACACCTTCACCGGCTTTTAAACCGGTTATTGAGTAACCGCTTTCTGACTTACTTAAACTTATGCAATCGCTGCCGGAAATTATTGTTCCCTGACTTACATAACAGGCAGGACATACAACATGAACAACCGAGCTTTGACCTAAGAGGTTAAGAATATCAACGCTCTCACCCTCAAACACGCCAAACACTGCGTTTGCCATATCTTTTGACAGGTCATAATTTTTAAAATCGTCATCATACGATGCTGTCGCAATGATATTTCCGTCAGAGTCCTTTACTGTTACGGAAATGCCGCCTTTTAATTTTTCAGCGTTAACAGATGCACCGTAAACTGCCACATAAGCAAAGCCTTTGTGCGAATAGCTGCGGTTATAAGATCTGCCGCTCATATTATCAGATGCGAACAAGCCTTTATCCAAATTGTAAATTTCAATTTCACTTTTTGTGCCACGCACCACAGCCATATCGTGCTTGTCAAATACATACAGATAAGTGCCAAGCTTATTTTTCCATTCGTAAGTCAGCTCTTGAGGATTACCATCGTAATTGCTTACTTTTGCCATTAAAAGCTCACTTGAACGAAGATCTTTACTGTCGCCCCTCATAAATCCGACAATTTCTACTGTCGGATTTGCACCGTCAAGCGCAAGTACGGCCGAGGGAACACCCACCGCACCCAAAATTGTTGCTGCCAATATAAAGCAGAAAACTCTCTGCAATGCTGACAACAACGTTTTTTTGTGTTTTTTTAACATTGCCATATATTACCTCCATGCAAATGATTATATGCAGAAGACAGGCAAATAATACACGGCAAAACAAAAAGGGAAAGCTAAACTTCCCCTTGTCCTAAAAAATTCCGTATTTAGTTTTTAATCGCTGCAATTTACTTCCGATTGGTTTTGTAAGCAGCAACAGGAATATTACATTTGAAACCATATAAACAACGGTAAACGGTGCTGCGGTTGTAATGCTTGCCACAAATCTTGCTATATTAAATGTGCCGTCAGCCCAGAGAGTTGTCCATACATCCATTATAAAAGAAAATACTATGCCCGATAGAGCGCCGTAAATAATAAGCAACACCTTACTCTCAACAAGTTTTTTAGCAAGCAAGCCCGCCAAAAATCCGATAAGTCCCCACGCAAGCATTTGAAACGGAGTCCACGGTCCTTGTCCAAAATAGAAATTTGAAACCACAGCAGAAAAAGATCCTGTAATAAAACCTGCTTCACTGCCAAGATAAATAGCGGTAATAATTACAATTGCAGTAACTGGCTTAAAAAACGGAATGGGAGCAAATACAAACCTGCCCGCTACAGACAATGCCGTCATAACAGCTATTATAACAATTCTGCGTGCATCGTTTTTACCTTTTTCAAAAGAAATAAAAAACGGAATACAGGCAACCACCGACAAAACAAGCGATATAAAGGCATATTTGCGGTCGCCGAAGAAAAACACTCCGCAAAGTACAATAAGCGGCGCAACCACAAAAACACATAAGTATTTTATTATCTTTTTAGCAGTCATTTTACTCCTCCTTAACAGCAGAAATCAACTCTTCCGTTGTTATAATGCCGTCTTTTATACCTCGTGAAATTTTATTTGCAGAAGTCGTATAAAATCGTTTTCCGCAATAAAATTCGTGCGGTTCAAGTCTTTTTGAAAGAGTACCGTTAAAAAGCATTGCGCATACGGTGGAAACTTCAGCCGAAAAATCAAGGTCATGTGTAACAAGTAATATTGTAATTTGGTTGTCGGAAAGTTCTTTTAAAGTTTTTGCAAGTTCTGCTTTTGAAAAACTGTCACAACCCTTTGTCGGTTCGTCAAGCAATAATATTTTCGGTTCGAGAAGTAAAAGTTTTACAAAACCTGCACGCTGAATTTCACCTCCGCTAAGGTCATACGGATGGTGATTTAAAAGACGGTGTACATTAAACTTTTCTGACAATTTATTAATTTTTTCCAAATCCCCGCTCACGCTTTTAAAGTCTTCAAGCAAGCTGTCTTTAACAAATAACAATTGTGGATTTTGAGGCATAGTAGCTGTTTTTTCATTTAGTTTTACCTTGCCTCTGTACGGCTTAAGCCTTGCTCCTATTACGGAAAGCAAAGTTGATTTTCCGCTGCCGTTTGCACCGACAACCGAAAAAATTTCCCCTCTGTTTACCGATAAATTAAGACCGAGGAGCACATCATCAGACTTTTTATCATATCTGAAATATACATTTTTAACCGATAATATTTCTTCGTCGGAATTATTATTCTGCAATGTATGTTCTGTAAAAGAATTATTTTTGCTATATTTTGCAAAAAGTTCTCTGCCTTCTTTGACCGTAACGGGGCATTGAGATTTACAATCCGTTACGGAATAAAGCCGTGCAGGCACGGGCAAAGCAAGCATCATAGGATGATTTTTTGAAATTTTGCTAAGAGCGTTGCAAGTATCTTTAGGTGCGGTATCGGTAATTATTTTTCCTTGCTCCATAACAATAATTCTATCCGCAACGGGAAACAGTTTTTCAAGTCTGTGTTCGGTAATAATTACAGTGATACCCAAGTCTTTATTAAGTTTGTCAAGAATTGTAAAAAAGTTTTCTGCCGATACAGGGTCAAGCTGACTTGCAGGTTCGTCAAGAATTAATACATCGGGCTCGGCAACAGATGCCGCCGCAAGATTAAGAATTTGCATCTGACCGCCCGAAAGTGAGTTTGTCTTTTGTTCTATTATTTTTGAAAGTCCAAAGTAAGTAGCCGTTTCACTTATTTTAATATTTATTTCTTCACTCGACATTCCCATATTCTCAAGCGTAAAGGCAAGTTCGTGGAGTACGGTATCGGTTACTGTTTGATTTTCGGGATTTTGCGAAACATAGCCAATTTTAAAAGCCGTATCGTCTTCACTGCATTTTTCAATATTTTCGGAACAGAAAAATATTTCTCCCGTTTTTATGCCGTGAGGAGCTGCCTGCGGCTTTAAAAGTCTTAGCAGTGTTGTTTTTCCGCAGCCGGACTGACCGCAGATAACACAAAACTCTCCCCTTTTCACAGTGAAATTCACATTATCCAAAGCCTTTTCCTGCATCTGCGGATAAGTAAAACTTAAATTTTTGACAGAGAAAATTTCCATACAAGCTCCTCCTTTAACTCAATGATAAACGGCATAAATGATAGTACACCGAAAGCCGACATTCCGAGTACGGATAATATTGTAATATCACACATCTCGATATGCGGATATATAAGAAAATCAAGTTGACCTGTCGCTAAAGCAAACAGCACTGTAGTCAACATTCCCAGAGAAAGTACAGTAAAAGCCGTATCTGCTTTTGTAAAAGGAAAGCGGCAGTAAAAACTGCGCTTTTTAACTCCGTATCCTCTTGCGCTCATTGAATCGGCAGTTTGAACCGAACCCTCAAGCATTACGGAAACCGAAGCAGAAAATGCACCTATGTATTGTTTAAATTTATTTTTACCGCAAAAATCGGATTGAGCCGCCAATGTGCGCTTAAACACAAGAATAAATTTAGGCACAAAATGAAGTACCATCGAAAACAATAATGCAAGTCTTGGTAAAAATCTTCCGAAAATATATATAAGTTTTTCGGAATCAAACACGCTGTTGAATACCGAAAACCAAAGTATTACGCTCAAAAGCATCAGTCCGAGCACCGCACCGTAAACTATAGCCTCAAGCGTAATAGGAATATCATTTATAAATATAAGCGGTGTTACTCCTTTGTGTGAGAAAAGCGGATTGGTTATTGTTACAAGTAAAAAAATCAGCACATAACCAAAAAAGGATTTTAAAAATAATTTAAAACCCTTTTGTAATACAGAATAAGCCGCCGCTCCGAAAAGCGACAGCAGTAAAATTATATAATTCCATGTAAACATTGATACCAACAGCACAGATACAAAATATATAAGCTGTGCCAGCGGATTAAAGGAATTAAATCTTAGCATTATTCTTCTCCTGTAAATTCGTTTCCGATATCTGCGCCCAAATCGCAGGTATATAAGAATTTAATTGTATCTCCGTCATGTAAATCATAAGAATTGCAGCCTACCGACGGAAAAACATCATTTACACAGTATTCCCAACCCGAAAGCTGACCGCAAGAAAATTCATAAAGATTTGCGATACCCTCGATATAAATATCTGCGTCCGTTCCCTCGTATTCATATTGAATTTTATTCTGACGGCAGGCTTCACTAAGCGCATCATATGCGGTAGCATTTTCGTCAAGAGTAATCTTTGTAGGCTTGAGAATTACGCCGTCACTCGGAACATAGCTTTCAAGACCGCTTTCAAGCTGATCCATATTATTTAAAATGGTTGAGCAGTTGATTGAAAAAGTAACCTCCATTCCCTCTTTTTGAGATGAAGAGGAATAGTAGTCATCGGGAGTCTGAACCGAACAGCCGCATAGCACGGCAGTAATTATCAATACAAGTAATAAAAGTTTTAATTTCATTATTTGTCACCTTTTCTTTTGCCGAATAATCTGAACGGCTCACCGTCTTTTTTCAGCACTGTTAATCTTATAATTAAAAGCACAGCCGCTACTGCCACAAGTCCGATAAGAGAAACATAGAAAATAATATTATTGTCGTCATCCGAATTTGCCGCCGCTACGGAATCCGGAGTAGATGCAAGCGTAAAAGGCTCGTAATTGTCATCTGCCAAAGCCATTACCTGATCATCATAATTTTCCGCATTATTGGATTCGGGATTTACAGTTGTTTCCTGCTGTCCTTCGTCAACTTGCGAATTATGTTTTTCTGTAATATCACCTGTATTTACAGAATTGTTTTTATTGTTACTGTCTATATTAACCTCAGAACTGTCTGTGTTTGAATTTTCAGTGTTCTGTCGGGAATTTTCGCTATTAGAATTATTTTTCTTTGTATCGTCAAATTCAAAAATCTCGGTATTGCCCTTTGACATATATTTATATAAATCAACAAGTGAGTTTAATGCCTGATAACACGCAATATTATTCGATTTTCCGTTTTCAATATGAGAAAAACCGCCGTCCGAATTTTTGAAAGTCATGAGATTGTCAACAAGAGTGTTGCCGTTTTTAATAAATCTTGAATCCGACTGCACATCTATATCGAGTGCAACAAGCGCAGAAATAACTTGGGAAACACTCTCGGAATTTACTGTGCCGAAAGAAGAATATCCGCCTTTTTCATTTTGTTTTTTTGACAAAACATTAAGTGCTCTGTCAATAGATTCTTTTACCGTACTGTCAGATTTATAAGGAGCAAGTGCCTGTAAGCACATTGCGGTAACATCGGTATCGGCAGACTTTCCCATAAGTGTAAAACCACCGTCCGAAAGCTGTAAGCCTATAATTTTTTTAATAAAATATTCTCTGTCATATTTTGCGTCACTCGGAACTTTTGCATTTGCACAGTCGAGTGACAGCAAGGCATAAACATATGCATTTATACCTTGCTTGTTCACATTTTCACTGTTATAAACTCCGTCACTGAGCAAATTTTTGCCGTTGATATTTTCAGGATTAAGTCCGCAGGCATAAAGTGCAAGTGAGGTACGCTGAAAATCTGTAGCTTTGCTTTTTGATTTATATAACTTTTCGGCAGATTTTATCATAGAACTTTGTACAGCAGTTACATCTGTACCGTATTTTGACAAAGAAATAATATACCACTGTGTTTCAGAATTATCCGTGGTTTCAGAAAGTTTTTGTACAAACGAAGCTGTATCGTCAGCCTTTAAAATTGCCGATTTATACGAGATAATTCCGTCTATAGTTTTTGAAATATCTTCTTTTGTGTAGTTTTCAGCCGCATTTACTGTTACCGATAAAGATAACATTACTGCGCATATAAGTAAAGCTGTCAGTTTTTTCAGCATAATTATCATTCCTTATTAGAATTATTCTGTTTCACCCGAAAGAATTGTCTGAAGTGCTGTAACATCATTTACATCAACTTTTCCGTCTTTGTTTACATCAGCAATTCTTACTTGTTCTTCGCTAATATTGTTATAATTGCTAAGGTATGTCTGAATAGCTGTAACATCGTTAATGTCTACCTTACTGTCAAGGTTTACATCATTGACAATCTTTGTATCTACAAATACTGTGTAGTCATCTGCGTAACGAAGAACTGCAGGAGCACCGCTGTAACCGTACTTTTCAACCTGTAAGCTGTGGTCGCCGAATGTAAGCTGATCCTTATCAATTACAACTACACCGTTATAATCTGTTGTGTATTCTTTGCCGTCAAAATATACTGTCATATTATCAATCGGAAGAACAGCGTCACCGAATGTAGCCTTTGCTGTAAAAGTAATTTTACCCTCGCTTGTAAGCAATGAAGTATCTGCAATCGGGAGGTAGCATGGATACTCACCGTAATAAAGAACTACTGTATCATTATTACTAAGTGTATAACCGCTTACTCCTACATTAGGAACTACGCTGTTTACAGCATAATACCAGCCGTCCCAGCCGCCGAATGAACCTGCTGCAATGCCGTTTACCTCTGAAATATAGCCTGCATCTGCACCTACTACTTCGATATTATCAGAAACTTCGTCTGCATATGAGATAAGCTGACCGACATTGCTGTCCTTTGCAATTTCAAATGTGTCTTTAAGGTAGCAAGCCTCCGGACCTTCAATTCTGAGATTTACATTAATTGTGTTTTCTCTTGCAATATTAACTGTAAAGTCGTCAGCATAACGAAGTACGGCAGGAGCACCGTTTGAATTTTTCTTTTCAACCTGAACACTATGCTCACCTGATGTAAAATCAGCCTTGCTAAGTGAAATTGTACCGTTTTCATCTGTTGTATAAGTATGACCGTCAAAAGTAACTGTCATATCTGCAATAGCAACTGTGCTTACGGTCGGATTCCAGTCGCTGTCATATGTAGTTGACTCTGCATTAAAGCTGATTTTGCCGTCACTGTTTAATGCCGAAGTGTCAATCTGCGGAAGAAGACAAGGAAAATCACCGTAATAAAGAACAACTGTATCATTGTCGCTAAGTGTGTAATCACCTACGCCAACATTTGGTGAAACTGAATTTACAATATACTGCCAGCCGTCCCAGCCGCCGAATTTGCCTGCTGTTTCGCCGTTTACATCTGTTATGTAATTATTTTCGGCGCCTGTTACCGTAACATCATCAGAAAGCTTGTCTGCGTACTGAATAAGGTCAGACGCTGTACTGCCCTGTGGAATTTCATAATTGTCATAAAGCACACAAGAATTCACACCCTCAATACGGAGTGAAACTGTAATGTCCTTTGTTTCTGCCGCAAATGCCGTAACTGCAGATGCAGAAACAAGCAAAGTAGCAAGTGAAGCAGAAATAAATTTTGCTGTTGTTTTCATAAACATTCTCCTTAAATAAAAAATAGCCCCTTAAAAGAGGCATAGCTATATAAAGGGTAATAATTTACCCAATAACTATTCTCCCACTGCCCAAGAAAGTTTTTCAAACTATGTTATGGCAGGTCTCCTGACTTACAGTCTGCATCAAAGCAGCCAAGGCGCCTTCTCGGTTTCCCAATGGCATGAGCCAAGGCTATAACTGTTTACAGTAATGGCGGTTGTGACGGACTTGCACCGTCTTCCCTATTAATTAAATGAATAAACCATAACAAATATTAAGTTCAAATTAAATTTTATAGCATAATCGGTGTTATGTCAAGTTAATGCCTGTCTTTTTCCTCTTTTGCCTTATTTTTCCGCTTTATCACAGATAAATACAGCACAAAACACAAAACACCGACAGCAAGTCCGCAAATAACTCCTACTATAAGCATAAATACAGTGTTATCTGAAAATTTGCCGTTTAATGAACCGAGTTCGTCAATACTGCTTTTTTCTGAATTTCCTGTACTTTCATTGTTTTCGGATTTATATTCCGTTGTATCCGATTTTTCATTATCATTTGATTTTTCACTGCCTTGTTTTGTAACACTTACCTTACCGCTTGAGCATTGCGAAATTTCAACGCTTTCTGCCGAAGAATTAACACAGTCATAGGCTGTATATTGCAAATTACTCTGACCTTCGGCTGTTGCCTTAAATTCTAAAGTAAGTATTACCGTGTCATTATCAATATTTTTGCCGTCTTTGCAAAGGTAAGATACATTTAATGTACTTCCGTTATCATAAGCATAAGCCAGACTGTCCGAATCGGTGCTGATTGAACGGTATTCTATTATATTTCTGTCATAAGTAAATTTTAATAATACGGCAGAGATTTTTTCGGACGATTTTGCCTTTACATCAACTTTAAAAATTCTGCCTTTATAACAATTTATATCTTCTGTTTTGAAAGCTACGCCGTTTGTATCGGCGGCAAAAACAGAAACAGCGGAGAAAATTATGAAAAGAACCGTAAACATTAATAATACAAATCTTTTCATATTTTCTCCGCTCCTTTTTAAGCGTGTTCTGCTTTATTAAAATTTTTTTGTTCGGTATCTGACCTTTGTCCCTCTTTTTTGCTCTGCACATTGTAGGAAATGCGTGTAAGCATATTTTCACTCACAAACCGTTGAGCAACTTTTGCTACTTTCATTGTAAAGCCGGGAATAATAACCATTTTGCCTTTCATAGTTTTCTCAATCGCATACTTAGCAACAAAATCCGGCGAAAGTCCGTTAAGGCAAAACTTTACATCCGCAACATTATTAAAATTAGTATTCACAGGACCGGGACAAAGCACGGAAATTTTAACATTACTGCCCTGTCGCCTCAGTTCTTCGTGAACAGCCTCTGTAAGCCTTACAACATAATTTTTTGATGCATAATAACTTGAAAAAGTCGGACCCGCCAAAAAGCCCGCTGACGAGCCTACATTAAGAATGTAGCCTTTATTTTTCTTAACCATATCCTGCAAAAAGCATTTTGTCAGAATATGCACTGCACTTATATTTGTGTGAATTAAATCAAGCTCTTTTTTCAGCGGTACATCCAAAAATCTGCCATATGCGCCAAAGCCTGCATTATTGACGAGAAAATCTATATCCTCGTCTTTTAAATGCTCATACAAATCAATAGCGTCTTGTTCCCGTGACAAATCAATGGTGATTACTCTGACATTTACATTTTTAAGTTCAGCCTTAAGCTCTGTCAGCTTATCATAGTTTCTTGACGCAACTATCAAATCATACCCCATTGCAGCCAAGATTCTCGCAATTTCCTTACCAATCCCCGAACTTGCTCCTGTAATTAAAGCCTTCATATATTCACCTGCTTTTATTTATTTTTTGACACCGATGGCACAAAGCCATGTAGTGCCGTCCTTTTTATGGGTTTCAATGTCTTCAAAGCCTGCCTTTGCAAGCATTTCCCGTATCTCCTCCTCTGTCACTGTTTTTATGCCTACCTTGTCCTCTACAGCCTTCCATTTATCAGGTTCTTCGGGAGTTTTCAGCATTTCAAATACAAGCATAATCCTGCCGTTTTGCTTTAACACTCTATAAATTTCTTTTAAATCATTAAGTTTGTCCGGCCAGAAGTAATAGGTTTCTACCGCAATTACAACATCAAAGCTGCAATCCTCAAACGGCAAAGACGAAACCGAGGCAAGTACGATTTTAACCTTATTACAGAGAATGTTTTTTCTGTTCTGTGCCTTTGAATGTTTGATACAAAGCGCAGAATAATCTATTCCGTAAACCTTGCCGTTACCGATTCTCTCTGCTATTCTAGACACGGTAAGACCGCCGCCACAGCCAACATCAAGCACACGATAATGTCTTTCAAAATTTATATGATCAAGCGCCCAACCGGTAAGCTCGTAATGTCCTTCATTCATGGAACTAATCATTTTTTTGCCCCAAAAGCCCTTCGGCTTCTTGGCATTTTCCAACAGCTTATGATATTTCACAAGAATCTTCCTTTCCGTAAAACACATATTAACTTTATCAAATATATTAATTTTGCTTTAAACTCATTATTGTGCTATCGATTATAACACATATTTATACATTTTACAATTACTTATTGATTTATTTTATTTGATTTTTGTTCATCAATAAGTTCCTGCACCAAATAATCGTCACTCATACAATACATATCCGATATACCCTTTTAGGTTTTATTGTCAAAAGCCAAAATCATATTTAATTTTACAATACTATGTTCTTTCCGTCCCATTCAACCGAAACCGCTTTATTATCATTTTCCGAATTAATTAATAATCCCTCATCAAGATTTTTTGTGGGATGGTTAACGGACAGAAGAAATAGAAAGATAGCGAATCAAGGTAACCGTAGCCGATTCATTTAGCGACCTTGATCTTGTTGTTGAAGTCTTCGAGCTTGTCGGTGTCATCCGAGATATCGGCTACGCTTTTTGGATTGTACTGTTCAATAATTTGCTTTGCGGGGTTCTCGCCCGGTGTGCTTTCTCTCTTTTTTGCCATTTCGTTCATTCCTTTCTTTCATTGTAGCACACTTTTTCCAAATTGCAAAAAGTGTGCAAGTTATTTTTCTAACTTACACACTTTATTTTACAAGCTCAGGTGTAGCAATAAAAATTCTACACTTTTATTTTCCCATAAATTAACAAAATCAAAACGGCTTTATTTTGTAAAAAAGCGGAATAAAAGAGATTACAAGTCAAACAATATTAATGCAATATTTTGCAAATATTACAAATTCAGGGGAGTTTTGATATGAAGGCAACAGGTATTGTCAGAAGAATTGACGACCTCGGTCGTGTTGTTATACCAAAAGAAATTCGTCGCACCCTGCGTATTCGTGAGGGCGACCCGCTTGAGATATATACTGCTACCGACGGCGAAGTTATATTTAAAAAATATTCACCTGTAGGAGAATTATCGGCATTTGCCTCACAATATGCGGAAGTTCTCTCAAGAGTAAGCGGTTTACCCGTTATTATTTGCGACAAAGACCATGTTATTGCCGCATCGGGAGTATCTAAAAGAGAATTACTTGAACGACGGGTTTCACCTGTTCTTGAAAATTATATGGAAAGCCGTAAAAGTTATACTGCAACACAGGCAACGGTCGGTGATATTCAACCGGTTGAAGGTGTGGAACACAGAGCGGCAGTCATATACCCTATTATTGCCGCAGGCGATGTTACGGGTGCAGTTGTAATGCTGATGGGCGAAGATAATAAAGTTCCTACTGAAACAGAGGTTAAACTTGCTCATTCAGCGGCCGCTTTTTTAGGAAAACAAATGGAAGAATAAACTATAAGGGTTGCCACAGGCTTGTGTGACAACCCTTATTATATGAAAATATGGTTTATCACACGAGTTAAGTGAAATAATAAAAATTTAGGTCAAAGCTTTTTAAAGACTTGCAGGTTTGAACAAAACCCATAATATCTTCCGATATTACAATTTATCGGGCACAAACAGTGTGGCTGTTCAGCTATCGTTAGATTGCATAAACGGAAAGTATTTGTGGGCTTTGCCCACACCCACAACCTTTGAAAAGGTTGACCAAACTTTTATAATTGACTGACGAAGTATTCTGTTAAACCCTAATTACCCTTTTAAATAAACTTTTTACAATTAAAAACTGCCGCTCATTACAAGCGGCAGTCTTTAAGAAAAAATATGAAATGTATAAGGGATTGGTTAATTTATCAGCCTGCAAGTGCTGCACCGAGTGCATTACAGTTTGCCGTGGCTTCGTCATCGGGAGCATCATTGCAGATAACACTTTCTGCTGTGAGAACTGCGCCTGCCGAATTACAGGTTTCCTCCCATGTTCTCATCCATTCGCCGTCACCCCAGCCGTATGAGCCGAAGAGGGCAATTTTCTTACCGTTGAGCTTTGGTTCACATTCATTGAAAACAGGCTCAAACTCGCTGTCCTCGAGTGTTTCGGCACCCATTGCCGGGCAACCGAATGCAATTGCGTCAAATTCGTCTACTTTATCTGCAGAAAAATCTGTTACATTAAATACAGAAACCTCTGCGCCTGCGCCTTTTGCGCCCTCTGCAACAGCGTCAGCCATTGCCTCTGTGTTGCCTGTTCCACTCCAGAACACTACTGCTATTTTACTCATAAATTAATTACTCCTTTGTAAATTTATACGGTAAGTCGTTTAAGCGACGAACCCTGCAAATATTTTTTGCAGTATATATAAGTACATTTTTTGTACTTTTCAAATGTCTTTTTAGCATTATCTTCATCGTGATATACTTTCCAACATCCGCAGCATTTAAAGTTTTTTCCTTTATTTTCAATAAAACTTATTACATCGTCAATCGGATAGCCTAAAAACAATCCTATCTCGTGAGGAAATCCGCCGCAAGAATAAACTCTTGCCGAAAGCTCGTTTATAAGCTCATCATTGGTAGTTCCTCTATACCCTATTGAATTTAAAAACTTTTTGTTTTTGCCGTTTTGCATATCTGCGTTTAATTTTTCCGGACGATAAACATAAATCAACGCTCTTTCGGACGAACAGTACAGTACACGGATTGACACACCTTTTGCGTTGAGAACAGAGTTTAGGGAGATAATATCTTTTTTCAGCCTATATACGCTGTCAATTCGGCAATTAACCAAATTTCCTGTTTTTATATTCGCCAATGTCGGTGAGCAGTGGCGGACTAAAATTTCTTCAGACATAATACTCCTTTTAGTTAGCTTTAACTAACTATTATTTCATAATTAACGCCCTTACAGGCGTTGATTTACATTTATTTCTGTAATTATAGAGGCACAATTACAATAATGGAAAGATTCTTGCTTTAAGTTAGTTGTCACTAACCTTTCGCATAATTATAATACAACATCTTCCTCTATTTGTCAACACCTATTTTTAAATTTTTTAAATTTATTTTTTGCTCTTGCATTTTTGGTCGGTACAGTATATACTATATCCATAAATGCATAATATATGTATGGGAATGAGGTTCTCCCACGGATTTTTTCCGAAACCGCTTTTGCTGATGACTTCTGTTTTATACAGGGGCATTGGCTTTTTTTATGCCATTTTTTATTACAAAATTTTGAGGTGAATTATGAAAATAAAGTTTGTTGATTTCAAGGTATTGACGGCATCTCTTTGCTGTGCCGTTGTTATGGGCGTAATTTCTTTCGTGTTTTTAAAAATGCTCGGATTATCGTCCGTATTCAGGGAGTTTTTTCCTTATTGCATATGGTTTTTGCCACTTTCGGGTATGCTTACCGCTTTTGTATATAAGAAATACGGCGGTGAGTCCTCAAAAGGCAACAATCTTATAATTCAGAGTGCAAACGAGGGTGTAAAAGTACCTAAAAGGCTTGCAGTTCTTACATTCTTCTTTACACTGCTGACTCACTTTTCGGGCGGCTCGGCAGGCAGAGAGGGCACTGCCGTTCAAATCGGCGGCACTCTTACAAGCAATGTTGCCGACAAGTTCGGATTTACAAAAGAGGACAGAAAAACTATCATTTTAAGCGGATTAAGTTCAGCATTCGGCTCCGTATTCGGCACTCCGCTTGCAGGTGCATTCTTTGGTATGGAAGTTTGCTGCATAGGTCAGCTTTCCGCAAGCGCTGTTATTCCATGCTTTTTATCATCTTATCTGGCAAATGCTGTTACGCTTTTGCTCGGCGCAACACACGAAGTACATACTATCGCAAGCATTCCTAACTTTGATTTTAAACTTATATTGATATTTGTTTCCGCAGCTGTATTTTTCGGACTTCTCGGAAAATTATTTGCTCTTGCGGTCAAATATTTAAAATTATTATACGCAAAAATTTTTAAAAATACCGTTCTCTCTGCATTGGCAGGCTCTGTTGTTGTCACATTGCTAATCATTTTATTAAATCTCAACAAATATGAAGGACTTAGCACTTGGCAGCAAACAACCGCATTCGAGGGCAATGCAAATTGGTACGATATGCCCGTAAAATTCATTTTGACAGCGCTCACACTCGGAGCAGGATTTCAAGGCGGTGAAGTAACTCCGTTGTTTGACATAGGGGCTTCATTCGGCGGCTGGTATGCAAATTTATTCGGCATTGAACCGAGTTTTCTTGCGGCAATTGGCTTAATCTGCGTGTTCGGTTCTGCAGCAAACACACCGATTACCACAATTATGCTCGGTATTGAGCTTTTCGGCGCCGAAGCCTCGCCTTATTTTGTATTTGCAAGTCTGATAAGTTTTATAGCGTCGGGCAAATCGGGAATTTACTCTTCACAGGAAAGAAAGCTAAGTAAAAGTCTGTTTTCAGCAAAGGCTGATTTTTCCGAATAAATATGATACAATATAAAAAGAAATAATCGGAGGTGCTGTATGAAAATTTTAGTTGTTTTTACAGGCGGAACTATAGGCAGCTGCTACAATGACGGTGTAATTTCTCCCGATTCAAACACCCGTTACAAGTTAATCGAAATGTACAAACGAAACGGAAGTTATGCTGAATTCGATGCGATCTCTCCTTACACGGTACTTAGCGAAAACTTAAACGGCGAGTATTTTAATTTACTTTATAATTCTGTCAAAGAAAATATAAATAATTATGACGGCATCATTGTTACCCACGGTACAGATACACTGCAATACACTTCCGCTGTGCTTTCTTATATGTTCGGCTTGTGTAATACTCCTATTGTGCTTGTGTCTGCAAATTATCCGCTCGAGAGCGAAAAATCAAACGGACTCGAGAATTTTTCCGCTGCCGTGGATTTCATTAAATCAGGCAATAATAAAGGTGTATTTGTCGCATACAAAAATAACGGCGAGCATACAAACATTCACCGTGCCTCTCGCCTGCAAAAACACCTTGCTTATTCGGATAAAATCGAAAGCGTTAATAATATTTACTACGGTGAAATCATTAACGGCAATTTTATTAAAAATATCAATTATACAGAAAAGCAAGATGAAATAAAATTTGAGAATATGCCTGTTTTCAAATCAACTTCCCCTGTACTTAAAATTACACCGTATGTGGGAATGGCTTATCCGCAGCTTAATAAAAATATTAAAGCCGTATTGACGGAAAGCTATCATTCGGGAACTGTAAATACCGCAAGCAAAGATTTGGAGAAATTCTGCAATACAGCCAAACAATTTAACATTCCTGTATTTTTAACAGGCAGTGAGACAGGATTTTTTTACGAAAGCAAAGAACTTTATTCAAAATTAGGCATTCAGGTACTCCCTACTGTCACTCCGATTTCTGCTTATATTAAGCTATGGATATTATGCGAAAACAATGCAAAAGACATTTATAAAGCCTTTTCAAAATCCATCGGCGGAGATATATTATAAATCTATAAACATAAAACTACAGCACCGACAAAGTGATGTGACCTCCAAACCGTTAGATTCTTAGCCTGACTTTTTGGGGACAACTCAAAAAAGCGGTGCTGTTTTGATGTGCGTTATGCCAAAAGGGCCGACACAATTTCTCGTGTCGACCCTCTCGGTTTATGTGAATTAAAAAGGATAGGTAATTTTAATAGGATTACTCAATATCCTGCATTGCATCGTAACCAGTTTCACCGGTTCTTACTTTTACAACATCCTCAACATCATAAATGAAGATCTTGCCGTCACCGATATGACCTGTATAGAGTGCCTTTACAGCGGCATCTACAACAGCCTTTACAGGAACTTTGCAAACTACGATTTCTACCTTCATCTTAGGAAGAAGATTACTTTCAATAGCAACACCACGATAATACTCTGCCTTACCCTTTTGAGCGCCGCAACCGAGTACCTGTGATACTGTCATACCTGTAATACCGAGTTTATCCATTTCTTCCTTGAGTGCCTCAAGTTTTGACTGCTTAAGGAGAATATCAATCTTAGTAATCTTTGTACCGTCGGTAGCCATATCATACTTGCCTGCAAGCTGAACAGGAACTGCCTTAGTTACAGGAACATTGCCCTCAACATCAAATGTTTCGTCAAGTGAAGCTGTACCAACGCCGATTGGCATAAAGTCTGCATATGCGCTTACAAGACCGTGCTCGCAAATATCAAGGCCCTTCATTTCTTCTTCCTTAGTTACACGAAGACCGATTGTCTTTTTGATGATTGTAAATACGATAATCATACAAACGATTGTCCAAGATGCTACGCAAAGGATACCGAGAGCCTGCTTACCGAGCTGTGCAAAACCGCCGCCGTAGAAAAGACCTGTGATACCGTCCTGACCGTTGCCTGTTGCGAAAAGACCTACTGCAAGGCCGCCCCACATACCGTTTACGCCATGTACTGAGAATGCACCAACCGGGTCATCTATCTTGAGTTTAATATCAACAAATTCTACTGCAACTACTACGAGGATACCTGAAACAATACCGATGATTGCAGAACCGATAGCATCAACATCTGCACAACCTGCTGTTACTGCAACAAGACCTGCAAGTGAAGCGTTAAGACACATTGAAACATCAGGCTTACCGTTCTTAATCCAAGTAAAGAGCATACATGTTACTGTAGCAACAGCCGGAGCGATTGTTGTTGTAAGAAGGATCTGACCGAGTCTTGAACCGTCTTCTGCAGCAGCACCGTTAAAGCCGTACCAAGCAAACCAAAGAATGAATACACCTAAAGCACCGAGTGTGATGCTGTGACCCGGGATAGCGTTTACCTTACCGTTTTTGCCATACTTACCGATACGAGGTCCGAGAATGATTGCGCCTACAAGAGCAGAGATACCGCCAACCATATGAATTACGATTGAACCTGCAAAGTCAATACAACCGAGCTGAGCAAGCCAACCCTGGCCGTTCCATACCCAACCTGCCTCGATAGGATAAACAACCAATGAAATTACTGCACTGTAAACACAGTATGCAGAGAACTTTGTACGCTCTGCCATAGAACCGGAAACAATTGTTGCGGCTGTAGCACAGAATACAAGCTGGAATACAAATGAGTTCCAATCAAAGCTTGCCCAATCTGTAAACATTGTAAGATTAGGAACGCCGATGAAACCTGCAATATAGTTTTCCGACATCATAAGTCCAAAACCAAGCAAACTGAATACTACTGTACCGATACAGAAGTCCATCAGGTTTTTCATAATGATATTACCGGCGTTTTTCGCTCTTGTAAAACCGGTTTCTACCATCGCAAAACCACATTGCATAAAGAATACGAGCAAGGCGCCTATCATATACCATACGCCTGTACTGCCAAAAATCATATCTGCCATATAGATCTCCCCTTTTTTAAAATAACAAAAATGGCGTGTACCAAACAGTTTTTGTCTGTTCGTTACACGCCATTGTGTCACCAAATTGAAAATTTAAAAATCAGTCAATCGATCATACACCGTAAAGCATTTCGCCGTATGAAGGATATGGCCAGTAATCAGCGGCTGTTTCTGTTTCCATAGCGTCGCCGATTGCACGAAGTTCAGTCATTACCGAGAATACGCTCTCTCTGTAATACTTAGCATAAGCAAGAACATCGCCCTCATATTCGCTTGCGCCGATAACAGCGTTCTCAAGCTCTGCTGTCTTTTTGCTGAAGCAAACAAGTTTGTTTGAAAGACTTGTAATGAGGTCTTCCTCAACTGATGTTGGGATTGCGTCTGAAAGAGCTTTCTTAGCAAGCGCTGTATCTGTAAGCTCTCTTACATATGAAGTAACGGCAGGAATCATATCTTTTTTAGCCATATCAATCATTGTAAGTGCTTCGATATTGATAATCTTAGCATAGTTTTCAAGCTCAATCTCATATCTTGCATGAATTTCATCTACAGAATAAATCTTGTTCTTTGTAAAGAGGTCAATATTCTTCTGATCAATGTAATGCTCAACTGCATCAGGAAGTGATTTAAGGTTAAGAAGACCTCTCTTCTCTGCCTCTTCAACCCATTCAGGTGCATAGTTGTTGCCGTTGAAGATAATTGCCTGATGCTCTGTAAATGTCTTTTTAATAAGAGCCTTAACCGCTGCGTCAAGATCGGACGCGTCTTTCAACTCATCATAGAACTCTGAAAGTTCCTCGGCAACCATTGTGTTAAGCATTATGTTAGGACAAGCAATGTTGAGAGCCGAACCGAGTGCTCTGAACTCAAACTTGTTACCTGTGAAAGCAAACGGTGATGTTCTGTTACGGTCTGATGTGTCTTTCTTGAAGTCAGGAAGAACATCAACACCTGTTGACATCTTAACCTTGCCCTTGCTTATATACTCTGTACCGTTGATGATTGATTCAACCAATGCGCCGAGGTCATCACCGAGATACATTGAAATGATTGCAGGCGGTGCTTCGTTAGCGCCAAGACGATGGTCGTTACCTGCCGATGCAACAGAGATTCTTAAAAGATCCTGATACTCATGTACAGCCTTTACGATAGCTGCAAGGAAGAGCTGGAACTGAATATTGTTTTCAGGTGTTTTACCCGGATCAAGGAGATTTTCACCTGTATTAGTAGAAATTGACCAGTTGTTGTGCTTACCTGAACCGTTTACACCTGCAAAAGGCTTTTCGTGAAGGAGGCAAACAAGACCGTGCTTTTCAGCAATCTTCTTCATAACTTCCATTGTAAGTTCGTTGTGGTCGGTTGCGATATTTGTAGTTGTAAAAATAGGAGCAAGCTCGTGCTGCGAAGGAGCAACCTCGTTGTGCTTTGTCTTAGCGAGGATACCGAGTTTCCAAAGCTCGTTGTCAAGGTCTGCCATGAAAGCCGCAACTCTTGTCTTGATTGCGCCGAAGTAATGGTCGTCAAGTTCCTGTCCTTTAGGAGCTTTTGCACCAAAGAGTGTTCTGCCTGTGTAGATAAGGTCTTTTCTCTGGTCATAAACATCTTTATCTATAAGGAAGTATTCCTGCTCAGGACCTACTGTTGTTGTAACTCTCGTAACATCTGTTTTGCCGAGAAGATTAAGAACTTTGCAAGCCTCTGTGCTGATTCTCTCCATTGAACGAAGAAGAGGTGTTTTCTTATCAAGAACCTCACCTGTGTATGAACAGAATGCTGTAGGAATGTAAAGTGTACCGTCCTTAGCAAAAGCATATGAAGTCGGGTCCCAAGTTGTATAACCTCTTGCCTCAAAAGTAGCACGAATACCGCCGCTTGGGAAAGAAGATGCATCAGGCTCGCCCTTTACAAGCTCTTTACCTGAAAACTCCATGATAACCTGACCGTCACCGTTCGGTGTGATAAAGCTGTCATGCTTTTCTGCTGTGATACCTGTCATTGGCTGGAACCAGTGTGTATAGTGTGTGCAGCCCTTTTCAATAGCCCAATCTTTCATTGCGCTTGCAACTACATTAGCTACGCTCTCGTCGAGAGGCTCACCATTCTGGATTGTTTTCTTAAGTGCCTTGTAAGTAGCCTTAGGAAGACGCTCAAGCATCATTTGATCGTTAAATACCATACTGCCAAATAATTCAGGAACTTTTGCCATTTTAATCTCTCCTATCCGTTTTTAATGAAATCATTTTTTTAGAAAACAAAAAGGCACTGCGAACCTTTCGGCTCACAGCGCCCTTGCTGTTTGTCATTGTCTGTAGTATAAACCCTTTTGCGTTATTTGTCAATAGCTTTTTTAAAATTTTTTCAAAAAATATTTCAGCTTTTGCAAGTTTAAGTAATTTTCCTGCACTTATTTTACTTTTAAACATTAGTTTATTGATTTTTTGTCGGGTTTCTTGCAAAATATGAAAGTTTGTTATAAAAAAGTTGCATTTTTCTATTGACAACTATAGTAACAGGCTATATAATAAAGTTATTGCAAATGTGCTGTTTTGCGACAGAATATTTCAAAGCATACATTTTACATATAATTAATATGTTTTAGCAAAAATATAAAATGTATTTAACAGCTCAATCCATTTATCGTACTCCATTTACTATACTATATTATATAGTATGCTGTGTAGAACAAATGTTGAAGAATTGAGCGGGAAAGGGTGAATTAAATTGGAACAAATCTCAAACAGACAAGACTTTAAGGGACTTTACTCTCCTCAGTTTGAGCACGACAACTGCGGTATAGGTGCGGTTGTAAACATTAACGGTATCAAAACTCACGATACGGTTGCAAATGCTCTTACTATAGTAGAAACCCTTGAGCACAGAGCAGGTAAAGACGCCGAAGGCAAAACAGGTGACGGCGTAGGTATTTTGCTCCAGATTTCACACAAGTTTTTCAAAAAAGTAGCCCAGAGAGATCTCGGAATCAAGCTTCTTGCGGAGAGAGATTATGCTGTAGGTATGTTCTTCTTCCCTCAAAACGAGCTTGCAAGAAATCAGGCTAAAAAAATGTTTGAAATTATTGCGGAAAAAGAGGGACTTGAGATTCTCGGCTGGAGAAATGTTCCGTCTAACCCTGATGTGCTTGGCAAAAGAGCAGTTGAATGTATGCCTCACATTATGCAGTGCTTTATCAAGCGTCCGAAAGGCGTTAAGAAAGGCTTGCCTTTTGACCGTAAACTTTATGTTGCAAGACGAGTATTTGAGCAGAGCAACGAAGATACATATGTAGTTTCTCTCTCAAGCAGAACTATTGTATATAAAGGTATGTTCCTTGTAGGCGAGTTAAGAAGATTCTTTACAGACTTGCAGGATCCTGATTATGAATCTGCAATCGCTATGGTTCACTCAAGATTTTCTACCAATACAAACCCAAGTTGGCAGAGAGCGCATCCAAACAGAATGATTGTTCACAACGGTGAAATCAATACAATCAGAGGCAACGCAGACAAAATGCTTGCCCGTGAAGAAACAATGAAGTCGGAGCACCTCAAAGGCGACCTCGACAAGGTTATCCCTGTTGTAAATACCGAAGGTTCGGACTCCGCAATGCTCGACAACACTCTTGAATTTTTGGTAATGAGCGGTATGGAATTACCTCTTGCCGTTATGATTACAATTCCTGAGCCTTGGGACAGAAACCACACAATTTCTCAGAAAAAGAAAGATTTTTACCAGTACTACGCTACAATGATGGAACCCTGGGACGGCCCTGCATCAATCCTTTTCTCTGACGGTGATATTATGGGTGCGGTACTTGACAGAAACGGTCTTCGTCCGTCAAGATACTACATTACAGACGATAACAACCTTATTCTTTCATCAGAAGTCGGTGCACTTCCTATTGACCCCGCAAAGATTGTCACTAAGGAAAGACTTCGTCCCGGTAAAATGCTCCTTGTAGATACTGTACAGGGCAAACTTATCGACGATGACGAGCTTAAGGAATATTATGCATCAAAACAGCCGTACGGCGAATGGCTTGACAGCAACCTTGTTCGTCTTAAAGACCTCAAGATTCCTAATGTAAAGGTTGAGGAACATTCTTATGACGAAAGACAGCGCCTACAGAAAGCATTTGGCTATACATATGAAGATGTTATGACATCTATTCTCCCTATGGCTAAAAATGCAAGCGAGCCGATTTCGGCAATGGGTACAGACAGTCCTCTTGCCGTACTTTCAAAAGAGCCGCAGCCGCTTTTCAACTACTTTAAGCAGCTTTTCGCACAGGTTACAAACCCACCTATTGATGCAATTCGTGAGGAAGTTGTAACATCAACAACAATTTATATCGGTGAGGACGGCAACATTCTTGAAGAAAAGCCGGAAAACTGTAAGGTAATTAAGATTCATAATCCAATTCTTACTTCTACGGATATTCTTAAAATCAAAAATATGCATATCAACGGCTTTAAGGTTGCCACCGTTCCGATTCTTTATTATAAAAACACAAGCCTTAAAAAGGCTATCAACAGACTTTTTATTGAAACAGACAAGGCTTTCAGCGAGGGTGCAAACATCATCATCCTCTCGGACCGTGGCGTTGACGAAAACCACCTTGCTATTCCGTCATTGCTTGCGGTTTCGGCAGTTCACCAGCACCTAGTTGTTACCAAGAAAAGAACATCATGCGCTATCATTCTTGAAAGCGGCGAGCCGAGAGAGGTACATCATTTTGCTACACTTCTTGGCTACGGTGCAAGTGCTATTAACCCATACCTTGCGCAGGAAACTATCCACGAGCTTATCGCAGATGACCTTCTCGACAAGGATTACTATGCGGCTGTTAATGACTACAATGACGCTATTCTTCATGGCATAGTTAAGATTGCATCTAAAATGGGTATTTCAACAATCCAGTCATACCATGGCTCACAAATTTTCGAGGCAATCGGTATCGGCAAAGATGTTATTGACAATTACTTTACAGGCACAGTCAGCAGAATAGGCGGTATCACATTAAAGGATATTGAAAAGAATGTTGACAGACTTCACACATCTGCTTTTGACCCTCTCGGACTCAGCACAAATCCTGAGCTTGAATCAAGAGGCAGTCATAAGTTCAGAAGCGGTAAGGAAGAACACCTCTACAACCCGCAGACAATTTATATGCTCCAGCAGTCAACAAGAACAGGCGACTATGAGCTTTATAAGAAATATTCGCATATGATTTCAGAGGAAATGGACCCTGTTAATATCAGAGGACTTTTCGATTTTAACTATGCCGAAACTCCTGTTCCGATTGATGAAGTTGAAAGCGTTGATTCAATTGTTCGCAGATTTAAAACAGGCGCTATGTCATACGGTTCAATTTCACAGGAAGCACACGAGGCTCTTGCTGTTGCAATGAACAGATTACACGGCAAATCAAACTCGGGTGAGGGCGGCGAAAGCCTTGAAAGACTTCTCACAAAGGGCACAGCCGACAACCGTTGCTCCGCTATCAAGCAGGTTGCGTCGGGCAGATTCGGTGTAACTTCAAAATATCTTACATCAGCCGATGAAATTCAGATTAAAATGGCACAGGGTGCTAAGCCCGGCGAGGGCGGACATCTTCCGGGCAAAAAGGTATATCCTTGGATTGCAAAGACAAGACACTCAACTCCGGGTGTATCACTTATCTCCCCTCCTCCTCATCATGATATTTATTCAATTGAAGACCTTGCACAGCTTATTTATGACCTTAAAAATGCTAACACAGACGCAAGAATTTCCGTAAAACTCGTTTCCGAGTGTGGCGTAGGTACGGTTGCCGCAGGTGTTGCAAAAGCAGGCGCAGGCGTTATCCTTATTTCAGGCTATGACGGCGGTACAGGTGCTGCTCCGAGAAGCTCAATCTATAATGCAGGTCTTCCATGGGAACTCGGTCTTGCCGAAGCTCATCAGACACTTATTATGAATGACCTTAGAAACAAGGTTGTTATTGAAACAGACGGTAAACTTATGAACGGCAGAGATGTTGCCATTGCGGCTATTCTCGGTGCTGAGGAATACGGCTTTGCTACCGCTCCGCTCATAACACTCGGTTGTGCTATGATGAGAGTATGTAATCTTGATACTTGCCCGTTCGGCGTGGCTACCCAGAACCCTGAACTCAGAAAGAGATTTATGGGTAAGCCTGAATATGTAATGAACTTTATGCGTTTTGTTGCGCAGGAATTAAGAGAGTATATGTCAAAGCTCGGTGTTAAAACTATTGATGAGCTTGTCGGCAGAATTGACCTTATCAAGAGAAAAGACGGTATCGAGGGTCAGGCAGCCGAGGTTGACCTTTCAAATATTCTCAACACTGACTTTGTTTCAAATAAGATTGAATACAAGAAAAAGAATCTTTATGACTTTAAGCTTGATACAACTCTCGATGAAAAGGTACTCTTAAAAGAATTTAAGTCTAACCTTGCAAACGGTAAGAGCAAGACAATTACTGTTGATGTTAAGAATACAGACCGTTCATTCGGTACAATTCTCGGTTCTGAAATCACAAAAGCGTTTGACGATAAGCTTGAAGACGATACATTTAAAATTATATGTAACGGTTCTGGCGGACAGAGTTTTGGTGCTTTCATTCCAAAGGGACTTACACTTGAGCTTGTCGGCGACAGCAACGACTACTTTGGTAAAGGTTTGTCAGGCGGTAAACTTATTGTATATCCTCCAAAGGGTTCAACCTTTAAGGCTGAAAATAATATCATCATCGGTAATGTTGCTTTCTACGGTGCAACAAGCGGTAAGGCATTTATCAACGGTGTTGCAGGTGAGCGTTTCTGTGTAAGAAACTCCGGTGCCGTAGCAGTTGTTGAGGGTGTAGGCGACCACGGCTGTGAATATATGACAGGCGGCAGAGTTGTAGTTATAGGTAAAACAGGTAAAAACTTCGCCGCAGGTATGTCGGGCGGTGTAGCTTATGTACTTGACGAGGACAGAGATCTTTATACAAAGCTTAACAAAGAAATGGTACTCTTCTCCGAAGTTAAAGAAAAGTACGATATTATAGAGCTTAAATCCCTCATTGAGGAACACACAGCCGCAACAGGCTCAACTAAGGGTAAAGAAATTCTTGATAACTTTGACGAGTATCTTCCAAAGTTCAAGAAAATCGTTCCTCACGATTACAAAGAAATGATGTCTGCGATTGCTTCTATGGAAGAAAAAGGTCTTAGCAGTGAACAGGCTCAAATTGAAGCATTCTATCAGATTATCAACAATAAGTAAGGAGGGCACACAATAATGGGAAAGCCAACAGGTTTTATGGATTATAATCGTGAAGATGCCGAGGCATTTTCAGTCAAAGAAAGAATACAAAACTATAATGAATTTCACACACCTTTAAGCAAAAAGAATCAGGAAAAGCAGGGTGCAAGATGTATGGAGTGCGGTGTTCCGTTCTGTCAGGCAGGTATGCAGATTGGCAATGCATTCTCCGGCTGTCCTCTTAACAATCTTATCCCTGAATGGAATGACCTTATTTTCAAAGGGTGTTGGGAACAGGCATATAACAGACTAAAAATTACAAATAACTTCCCGGAGTTTACCTCCCGTGTCTGCCCTGCCCTTTGCGAAAAGGCTTGCACTTGCGGCGCTAACGGTGACGCTGTTACCGTAAGAGCAAACGAGTACGGCATTATCGAAAATGCTTACGAACAGGGACTTGCAGAGGCAAATCCTCCAAAGGTAAGAACAGGTAAAAAAATTGCAATCATCGGCTCAGGTCCTTCGGGACTTGCCGCCGCTGACCAGCTCAATCAGAGAGGTCACTCTGTTACTGTATTCGAGCGTTCCGACCGTGTAGGCGGTTTGCTTATGTACGGTATTCCGAATATGAAACTTGAAAAAGAAGTTATCGACCGTAAAATTTCTATTATGAAAGAAGAGGGCGTTGAATTTAAAACAGGCGTCAATGTAGGCAAAGATGTAAAAGCTAAAAAATTGCTTGACGAATACGACAGAGTTATACTCTGCTGCGGCGCATCCAACCCAAGAGATATTAAGGTTAAAGGCAGAGAAGCTAAAGGCATTTACTTTGCTGTTGATTTTCTTAAATCAACTACTAAAGCATTGCTTGACAACGGCTTAAAGGACGGCACTTATATTTCCGCTAAAGGTAAAAATGTTATGGTTATCGGCGGTGGTGATACAGGTAACGACTGTGTCGGAACAAGTATTCGTCACGGCGCTAAATCAGTTCTCCAGCTTGAGATGATGCCAAAATTACCCGACAAGCGTACTGCCGACAATCCATGGCCGCAGTGGCCGAGAGTTTGTAAAACAGACTACGGTCAGGAAGAGGCTATTGAGGTATTCGGTCATGACCCAAGAGTTTATCAGACAACGGTAAAAGAATTTATCTCCGATGACAAGGGCAACCTTAAGGGTGCTGTTCTTGTTAAGTTAAAGCCTGAAAAGGACGAAAAGACAGGCAGACTTATGATGAAAGAAGTCGAGGGTTCGGAATACACTGTTGATGTTGAGCTTGTACTCATTGCGGCAGGTTTCTTAGGTTCGGAAAGTTATGTTACAAAAGCATTTGGCGTTGAAGTAAACGCAAGAACAAATGTGGCAACCGCAGAAGGCTCTCACGCAACAAATGTTAAAAATGTATTTACAGCCGGAGATATGCACAGAGGACAGTCACTTGTAGTATGGGCAATTCGTGAAGGAAGAGATGTTGCCAAAGAGGTTGATTTAAGCCTTATAGGTTACACAAATCTTTAATTTTAATAATAATTAAATCTTCCATTATCTAAAAAATGCACAACGGTTTTTATCGTTGTGCATTTGCTTTTTATGATTATAAGAGTGAAACATTGATTATCTTTAGTTTTTTAGCAAACTACTTTGCTAAGTGATTATAAAGGTTCTTTATCAAAAGTTGGGGTAAATTATGGTTTAGCGGAGTGTCGGTCGGGGATTGAAATTTAGCTAACGCTAAATTATCCTCCAAAAAACAAAAAAGTTTACTCAATTTTTTCAAAAATTGCGGGTTTGGGCAGCGCCCATAAAATCTTCCGATATAACAATTTTTCGGGCGCAAACAGCCACGCTGTTTGCGTGCTTGCACCGAGTTTGAAAAAACAGGCGGTAGCTTTTTAGAAAAGAATTTGCTTATTTATTGTTTAATGAATGGCTTTCTTGTTGCTATCGCATTTAAGGGCTTTCGCCGTTGTGTTCAAGCCGCCAAACAGCTAGCTGTTTGGCTATCGTTAGATTGCATAAACGGAAAGTATTTGTGGGCTTTGCCCACACCCACGACCTTTGAAAAGGTCGACCAAACTTTTATAATTGCTTGATAAAGCAATCAGCTAAACCATAATTTTTCCAAAAACTTTTTTATAAATAAACATAATTGTTTGACAAAAATCAGAACAAAGCGTGTTCCTAATTTAAAATATACCAAAAGCAAAAGCCGACCCCTTACGAGGCCGGCTTGAATTATTTTAGATTAAGCAATCGGAACTGCGATTGGTGCATTTGGGTTATTATCTGGATTCTCTGTATAGAATGTGAGGTATGTACCACCCATTACATTAGAGTCATCGATTACAATCCAAAGCTCGTTGTCAATAAAGCCCTTATAGTCAATTGTCTGATTTGTACCTGTGTCAGAAACAATTATATTGTAAGAACCTGCCTTTGTACAAGTGAAGTCTTTAACATACCAACCGTTTTCATCCATTTCTGTAAGTGTATCGCCCGGCCATTCACCTGATGTTGTGTAGTTGTCAGCATCAACACCGTTTGTATCTGAACCCCAGAGCCAAAGTGACGGATTCCAAGTAAGTGAACCATTGTGCTTAACATGGAGTTTAACATCCATACTTGACGCTACATAGTAGTAATCAACGCTCATATCTACACCATAAGGAATGTGACCGTTTACATTTTCAGGTGTTTTTGTTGTATCAACAGTATAACCGATTGTACGGTAGCTTGTTGTTGTGTATTCATCGCCTACTCTGCCCGAAATTACTGTTGAAGGAGTAATCTTTTTGACTGTGCCGTCCTCAGCTGTGTAGAAATGGTTTACTGTAACACTGCCCGATGATACCGGCTTACCGGTAGTATAAGTCTGAAGAGCTGTAACATCATTTACATCTTTCCTTGTATCGTAGTTTACATCTATCTTTGCATATGTGTCAGCATCTACACTTGCAGGATCTGTAATAATAGACTGCATTAATGTTACATCACGAACATCAATAGCACCGTCATTGTTAAAGTCTGCGTTCTTGAATGATTCAGGAACATAGTCATCATAGTAGTATGTTACAACTGCCGGTGTTTCTGAATAAGTGCCTGTTGCAGGACCCTCAACCTTGCTCAATATATATGTATTACTAATGCTTGAGTTTTCGGCTGTTGTATAACCTGTACCGATTGTACCCTGAATAACTTCAGGATCTACAAGGTTTTCGCCGGTCTTTTCGTAAACATAGTTTACAGTTACCTGACCCATACCGTCATCAAGAGCGAGCTTATCAAAGCTTGCCTTGTCAACAGCAATTACTGTTGAAATAGCAGGTACAGTAAATGTTGAACCTGAAACCTCGCCGAGTTTCTTTAAGCCGGCTGTCTTATCGTTAGCAATAATTACCCACTCTGTGCAGCTTTCATCCTTGAGCTTAACTTCTTCTGCTTTTTTAGCTGAGTTGTGGATAACAGCCATTGTCTGCCACTCGTCAGGCTGATCATTCTTAACAGTAAACGCTACCTGGTTAGAGAATGCACTGCCCATTGACTTGTTAAGTGTGTAAGCTGATGAATATGACTTATCCATTGCTGTGAATGGTGTAAAGTTCTTTCTGATTTCGTAAAGTCCCTTGTAGTAAGATACAAGATCCTGATACTCCAGAATGTTGTTCCAGTTAATCTTGTTGATTTCAGGTGAAGACTTGTAGCTGTTTGTATCGCCGTACTTTGTACGAGCCATTTCCTGACCTGCAAGCATAAATGAAATACCCTGTGAAGTATTTACAATAGCACCTGCCATTTTATTCATCTTAACGAGGTCTTCGTAACGGTTGCCGTAGTCACCTGAAACTGTAGAAGCAACGAGCTGATCGTAAAGAGCAGCGTTGTCGTGGCAGTCAGCGTATGTAACTGACTGTGAAGGAGCTTTAGCTTTCCACTTGTAGTTACCGTTTGAGTTAGCGAACAAGCCGAAAGAAATACCCTTAGCAGCACCCTTTGAGCCCTGAACAAAACCTGTGTTTGCAATGCTCATAGCACCGCCCTTGATAGCGTCACGAACAGAGTCATTGAAGATACCGATTCTCTCGCTAAGTGAGCCTGCGTTTGACTGAATAGCCGGTATAAACTTTGTACCGTCACAAGTGTTTGTTGGGTGGTATGAGTCGCCGCCTGTCCATGCTTCGCCCCACATTGTAACCCTATTATCAACCTGATCAAGAGCATCTCTGATCTGATTCATTGTTTCAACATCCATAATACCCATAAGGTCATAACGGAAGCCGTCAACATGGTACTCATTTACCCAGTAGAGGCAAGACTGAATAACATAGTTTCTGTACATTGCACGCTCTGTTGCACACTCATTGCCGCAACCTGATCCGTTTGAGAATTTGCCTGCTCTGTTAAGTCTGTAGTAATAGTTAGGAACAGTCTTCTGGAAGCAAGAGTCTGTTGAATATGTATGGTTGTAAACAACATCCATTACAACGCTGATGCCTGCATCATGGAGTGCCTGAATCATTTCCTTACATTCCTTAATTCTTACATTACCGTCATATGGATTTGAAGAATAAGAGCCTTCAGGAACATTGTAGTTCTGTGGGTCATAGCCCCAGTTAAACTGCTCATCGTTGCCTGCCTCGTTTACTGAAGCATAGTCATAGAATGGATTGAGCTGTACTGTATTAACACCAAGTTCTTTTAGATAGTCAATACATGTAGAAATGTTGCCCTCACCGTTAAGTGTTGTGCCGTTTTCTGTAAATGCAAGGTACTTACCGCGGTTTTCTTCAGATACACCTGAAGAAGCGTCATATGAGAAGTCCTTTACATGGAGTTCCCAAACAGTGCTGTCTGTAACCTCATTCTGGAATACATGAGTGTCCTTGTCCCAACCGTCAGGGTCTGTAGAGTCGAGATCAACAATCATTGAACGGTTACCGTTTACACCGACTGCCTTTGAGTATACATCCTGTGTTTCACTTGTTGTTGTTTCGCCTGTTGTAGGATTAACTACTGTGATTGTGTAGGTGTAGTAGTAGTCTTTCCATTCGCCAGTAAGCTTAATCTTCCAAATGCCTGTAGCGTCTTCTTTCTCAAGCCGGTAAGAGGCTACCTTACTTGCTCCCTGTTCATCGTCTGAACCTTTTGTAAAAATATTTACCTTAATGTCAGTTGCTGTAGGTGACCAAACTTTGAAAGTTGTGGCATCTTTAGTGTATGTAACGCCGAGGTCATCTCCATCATATCTGTAATTTGCGTCAAGTTCTTCGAGTGCTTTTGTAGCAGTTGTATCTACTGCTACAGAACCACCTGATACTGTTTCCGCATCGGTTGTTGCAGCCATTGAAGTAACTGCTGTTGTTGTACCGAGCATACAAAACGCAAGGACAACAGATACAAATTTCTTTGTATTCTTCATAGTTTTATTTCCTCCTTTTATTTTTATAATCTATCCCTTGTGGGAATAACTACCTAAAATCATTCGTCTATATCCATAGACTCGGCAAAAGCCTTTTTCCTTTTAATATTTGTATAAAGAGTGCTTGCAACGCATCCTGCAAGAATTAGACCTGCGGCAATATATACAACAACCATAACCGACTTAAGCGGGTCAGGGTCGTTTGAATATGAATAAATTACATTAATTTCTGTTTTTGTAAAATTACCGTTCGCATTTGACGGAACAAATCTTAATGTCATATCTTCAAATTCTTTTTCTTCTGCTGTATAAGCCTCTCCTTCTGCACCTGTAAGAGTTGTCTTTTCAACAACCTTACCGCTGCCGTCCATATAAATTACATTTACTCTGCATTCGTCCTTTGACTTGTCATCATCCGCAATCTTTTCGTATTTAAAGGTTACATCAAAATCTTTGTTAGGAAGAACACCGGAAGCATTGTTCGGAAGTTCGTCGAGTATAAGTCTGTAATTTTCAATACCGGGAATTTCGGGAGTGTAATACTCAACCCCTGTTCTGTTTTTAATTGAATAGCTGTCAACTAAATCTTTACCGCTCTCTTTATCAACAAAGTGGAAAGTAACTGTTGAAAAAGTGCCATCGTACTTTTCAACATAAACCTTAGCGTGAAGAACTCCGTCTGTAAAGAACCCTTTTGCGTCACCGTCGGTTTTCTTTATGTCATAGTTAAGAGTAAAAGCATTTTCAGCAAGGTCATAAGCCTTACCGATACCGCCTGTTACGGTTTGGGTAGAAATAAGGTCATGTGTTTTATTGTCATAATAATTTACAACTACCGCACCCTCACGGATTGTAAGCTGTGCATTGTCAAAGCCCTGCTTATCAGCCATAACAACAGCCGAATGAGCTTTAACCTCTACACTGCCGTTAACTTCACCGAGGTTTCTTAATCCTGCTGTTTCGTTGTCCGCAACGATTACCCACTTGCCGTCAACTTTAACATTCTGTGACTCATCACCGCCGTTAAAGAGAACGCAAACTTGATTCCATTTGCCCTGCTCTGTGTTGTTAAGTTTGTAACCTACAACTGTTTTTGGCAAGTCGTTTAAATAATTAATTGCATTTGCACTCTGTGTCGTGCAATCTTTAAATGCCGCAAATTCTTCTCTGATTTGCATTAAACCTCTGTAATACTCAACAATATCGCTGTATTCATTAATATTGTTCCAATCAAGCATATTTTTTTCACGGCTTGACGCATAGGAATTTTCGTCACCGTCTTTGCTTCTTGCAAATTCCTCACCGGCAAGCATAAACGGAATACCTTGAGATGTCATTACAATAGCGGCTGAAAGTTTATTCATTGCCACCAAATCTTCATAACGCTTTCTGTATTCGGAATCTCTGCCGTAAACCGAATCAACAAGTTTATCGTAAAGACAAAGGTTATCATGACAAGACGCATATGTTACACACTGTGACGGAACATTTGCCCAACCCGAAGTACGGTCGGACTGTCCTGCAATGCCAACCTTGAGGTTGCCCTTTTTACTTCCGTCCTGCACAAATGCACCGTCTGTACCGCCTGTACTGCCCTTGATTGCATCACGGATAGTATCGTCAAAAGCACCTATACGGTCGTTAAGCTGCTTGAGGTTACCCTGATTAGCCATTACCGTGCCTTCATTGCAAGCAGTCGGCATATTCCAAGCCTCACCGTACATAATAATCTTTTTGCCGATGTCGTTGTCATAGAGTTTGTCAAGCGCATCTCTTACCTGATTAAGTGTTTCAACATCGTGAAGGCCCATAAGGTCAAAACGGAAACCGTCAATATGATATTCCTTTGCCCAATAAGTAACAGAATCAATCATATACTTGCGGAACATCTTGTGTTCGGATGCAGTATCGTTGCCGCAGCCCGAACCGTTTGAGAATGTACCGTCCTCGTTCATTCTGTAATAATAGTTAGGAACTGTATTTTGGAATACGGAATCCGTTGAATAAGTATGATTGTAAACAACATCCATAATTACGCCGATACCTGCATTATGAAGTGCCTGTATCATCTGCTTACATTCTTTGATACGAACATTACCGTCATAAGGATTTGTAGAATACGAACCCTCGGGACAGTTATAGTTTACAGGGTCATAGCCCCAATTGTATTGCGACATAATGTCTTTTGATTCGTCTACAGAGCCAAAATCGCAGAAAGGCATAATCTGAACATACTTAACACCGAGTTTTTTAAGGTAATCAATGCATGTCGGTGTACCGCCCTGAATACCGTTTACAGTTGTACCTTCCTCTGTAAAAGCAAGGAATTTACCTCTGTTTGATTTAGATACGCCGCTTGATTCCGAAGATGAAAAATCGGCAACGGAAACTTCCCATACAGATGCCTCGGTAGGATTTGAAACAGTTACATGAACATCGTTTTCCCAACCATCCGGATTTGTACTGTTAAGGTCTACTACCATACTGCGCTTGCCGTTTACACCGCAGGCTTTTGCATAAACATCTCCTGTTTCGGTAACCGTATCGCCGTTTTTAACGCTGTAAGTATAATACTTTCCCGCAAGATTACCGCTTACCTTTATGCTCCATACGCCTGTTTTTTTGTCAAGCTCCATTGTTTTTGTGGCAATAGATCCGCCGTCGCCCTCTTCGTCACTGCCGTGCTCGTAAAGATTTAACTTTACCGTAGCAGCCTTAGGCGCCCAAACTTTAAAAGTAGTTGAATCTTCAGACCAAACCGCACCGAGGTCACTGCCCGAATAAGCTGTTTTATCAAGTTCGGCTGCATAAGTCTGATAATTAACCTTTTTGTTTTCAACTTTCTTTTCTTCCGCCGCACTGATTGCCGATGCGCACATACCTGCCATAATCATTGCCGTTAATACTCCTGTAATTAATCTTTTTAATAACAATAAAAATGCCTCCTGACTCTGCGGCAATACTTTTCAGAATTCTTGTCCGCTTACCAAGCCGCCATCAGAAACAAAATATTCAGTTTTAGTATTGACCAAAATCATACTGTTTAATATACGAACAGTATTGAACATAATAAATAATTATATTTTCTTTTATATAATTTTAACATAATTTTCAAGCGATTTTATATCTTTTAAAGAATTATATTTTAAATATGAGGATTTACGATGTAGAATTTTAAACGTTTTTATTGTGCAACTTGCTACATATCAACTCAAATTTTTATGCATTTTTTCAAATAAAGTTCCAAATAACAAAATAAGGACAAAAAAGGTTATTCGATTCGTACAATAATCGAATAACCTTTTAATATTGACAAAATTTTGACAATTATTATATTTTAAAGCCCATATACGGACGAACCTTTAAATAGACTTTCAATTCTTAATAATCTGTTATATTTACATACTCGGTCGGTACGGCAAGGTGCTCCCGTTTTTATCTGCCCGGCATTTACCGCAACCGCAATATCCGCAATTGTAGTATCTTCGGTTTCACCGCTTCTATGCGAAATCACCGTTGTATAACCCGCCTTTTGTGCCATATCAATCGCCCCAAAAGTTTCTGTAAGAGTTCCGATTTGATTCATTTTTATCAAAATAGAATTACCTGCGCCGACACAAATGCCCTTGTAAAGTCTTTCTGAATTTGTAACAAATAAATCGTCGCCTACAAGCTGAACTTTTTTGCCGATGCGATCCGTGATTTCTTTCCAACCCTCCCAATCGTATTCCGAAAGAGGGTCTTCGATTGAAAATATCGGATATTTGTCGCAAAGTTTTTCAAAATAATTAATAAGGTCACTTGTCTTGAGTACGGATTTTCTTTTCGGCAAGTGATAAACGCCGTCGTTAAACCATTCGGATGCCGCCGCATCAATTGCAATCTTAGTATTCTCTGTATTGTATCCCGCATCACAAACCGCCTGAATAATCAACTCAATTGCCTCTTCGTCGGTCTCAAGATTCGGTGCAAAACCGCCCTCGTCGCCAACAGAAGTAGCCATACCTTTCTGTGAAAGAATTTTGCCAAGGCTGTGGTATATTTCACAGCATTGCTGCAAACCGGCGGAAAAAGTATTCGCACCTACAGGCATAATCATAAATTCCTGTATATCAATGTTATTTGCTGCATGAGCGCCGCCGTTGAGAATATTCATCATAGGCACGGGAAGTTTTACCGAATAAATACCTCCGAGATAACGGTAAAGCGGAAGTCTTAGCGATTTTGCCGCTGCCTTTGCAACTGCGACTGACACGGCAAGTATCGCATTTGCACCAAGATTTTTCTTGTTTTTGCTCCCGTCAAGCTCTGATAATTTGTTATCGACTGCACATTGGTCAAACGGCGACATACCGCAAAGTTCGGGTGAAATAATTTTGCTGATATTTGTAACTGCTTTTTTTACTCCCTTGCCGTTAAATCTATCACCGCCGTCACGCAGTTCAACAGCTTCATAAGCACCTGTTGATGCTCCCGACGGTACTGCCGCATTTGCAAAAGTTCCGTCTGTCAGTCCTACGGTAGCCTCTACGGTAGGATTACCCCTTGAATCAATAATTTCTCTGCCGACTACAGAATTAATGGTTATTTTCATTTTATTACCTCCAAATATATTTTGCCGTAACTGTCAAAAAATATTCAGAGCAGTGGCACGGAGGTAAAAAAAGCATATTATATTAAAAAAAGCAAAGGAGGAAATAATTTGGATATTGTTTACTATACTGTCAGACCGGGAAATACTTTGTTTGGCATTGCGCAATTTTTTCAAACTACGGTAAACGACATTTTAAGATACAACAACATTGCTGACGCAAACAGAATTTATGTAGGTGAAACTCTGGCAATTCCGGCAGGAACTTCACAGTCGCCACGCACACATATTGTAAGACCGGGAGAATCCCTTTGGTATATCTCAAAGATGTACAATATGACGGTAGAGGATCTTATGAATAAAAACAATCTCGGCAATCCCAATGTTCTCTATCCGGGACAAATATTGAATGTGTAAATATTATTAAATTAGCTTTTAAAAGAATATCTTACCAAACAATTATAAAAATTTGGTCAACATTTAAAAAGACTTGACCTGAATTTTCAAATTATTTAACACAAACTTTTTGCCAAACCATAACTCACCACAACACTTTACAAAAAGCAAAAGCTGTACCGATAAATTCGATACAGCTTTTATGTATTATCCGGTTATACCGTTACTTCTAAGATATGATTCTATCTGTTCATCATCGCAGATTCCGAGGTCATCACAACCTGCAAGATGTTCGTTATGATGCTTTACTTCGTGGTGCATTATTTTCTCAAGCTCCGTGTACAGCTTGTCATTTGACAAACCTCCGTACACCTTCATAATACTGCCGTAGTAAAACACAATTGAGTTGCCTATTGAATTTCTTACATACTCTCCGAGGATATACAGTTCTCCCCTCACGCTTTGCGGATGTAACTTTGCTTGCGGTTCAAGCGACATTCCCGCATTAAGGTCACGGAAAAGTTCCTGCGGCATTGAGTCTGCAATTTCATCAAGCATTTGAGCACATTCTTCAAAAGTAACCATAATCAATACCTAATTAATAATCAAGATAATCCTTAAGTTTTCTGCTTCTTGACGGATGTCTTAGCTTTCTTAATGCCTTTGCCTCAATCTGACGGATACGCTCACGGGTTACATTAAACTCTTTGCCTACCTCTTCAAGAGTTCTACTTCTGCCGTCTTCAAGACCGAAACGAAGTCTTAAAACCTTTTCCTCTCTCGGAGTAAGAGTTGAAAGAACATCCGAAAGCTGTTCTCTTAACATTGTGTGTGAAGCGGCATCGGCAGGTGCGGGTGCACCGTCATCCGGAATAAAGTCGCCGAGGTGGCTGTCTTCCTCTTCACCGATAGGTGTTTCGAGAGATACAGGTTCTTGAGCCACACGCATAATTTCTCTTACCTTATCAACAGGCAAGTCAAGCTCGTCTGCAATTTCATCGGGGGTAGGCTCATGACCGTTCTGGTGCAAAAGCTGGCTCTGAACTTTTTTTACCTTATTGATAGTTTCAACCATATGAACAGGAATACGAATTGTTCTTGCCTGGTCGGCAATGGCTCTTGTGATTGCCTGTCTGATCCACCATGTGGCATATGTTGAGAACTTAAATCCCTTTGTATAATCAAACTTGTCAACCGCCTTGATAAGGCCGAGGTTGCCCTCCTGAATAAGGTCGAGAAACTGCATACCTCTGCCAAGGTAACGCTTTGCAATGCTTACAACAAGACGAAGGTTTGCCTCTGAAAGTCGCTGTTTTGCCTGTACATCGCCGTTGGCAATTCTGATGGCAAGGTCAATTTCTTCTTCAGATGAAAGGAGCGGTACTCTGCCGATTTCTTTCAAATATACTTTAACAGGATCGTCAACGGTGACAGCACCGTCTGCAACAAAATCAGAATCCTTGCCATCGCCGAGGTCAATATCATCAATCTTGATGTCGCCCATATCCTCAACGATTTCAATACCCTGCTGTTCAAGGTTGTCATAAAGTTTTTCGAGCTGTTCGGGGTCAAAGTCAATCTCACCGATAGCATCAAGAATATCCTGATTGTTAAGCTGTCCCTTTTGTTTGCCAAGCTCTAAAAGCTCTTTTACAACTGATTTTTTGTCCTGAGGTGCGTTCATACTCATTTTCCTTTCTGAATGTACAAAAGATTATATATTAAAAGACAAAATAAATATTCCTATTTTTTATTTTGTTTCATCTTCATTATGTAATCGTTAATGTCATCTGCCGACATATCGGCAAGCTTGTCCGAAGTCAGCTTGTTACTCTCTTCATTAATTACATTAATATATTCCTCTACCGCCTCTCTTGTGGATGCGGCGGGAATTGTGGTGGAAATCAGCTTATAAAGATACGAAACTTCATCGGAATTAAAATCCGAAGATACGCTTGTAAGCGGCTCGTATCCGCTTTTTATTTTGCTAAGTACATACTCATAATAGCGTTTTATAAGCGAATTTGAAAATTTATCGGGTGTAACCCTTTCCGAAATGCTGTTTGCGTAATCGGGATTATTGATTAAATAAACGAGCAGAGCCTCTTCAGCACTTGAACTTCTCGGCTTTTTGTAGTGCTCTCTGTTTATCTTGTCGCTCTGACCGTTAAGTTCTGCCTGTATCTGACGGGTTTCCTTTTTAATATTCTCCCGTCTGTCCCGCCTTTTGACCTTTGAAATCTGCTCGAGAAAAGCATTTTTATCAATCTCAAGTTCGGCGCAAAGTTTCGATGCAAAAACATCTCTTTCAATCGGGCTTTCAATTGTCGCAACTATTTTTACAGCTTCGTTTAAAAAAGCTACCTTGCCGTCAGTTGTGTTGAGATTGTAATTTTCTTTTAATTTCATAAGTCGATATTCAATATCGTTGCCGCATTTTTCTATTAAAAGTTTAAATGCCGCAGGGCCGTTTTCGCCTTTTGAACGGATAAACTCGTCAGGGTCTTTACCGCTCGGCACAGTGAGGATTTTAATCGGCAGTCCTGCGTTTCGCAAGATGTCTATTGCTCTTGCTGTAGCTTTTTGACCTGCGCCGTCAGCGTCATAACAAATTATAACCTCATCGGCATAGCGTTTCATAAGGACTGCCTGCTCATTTGTAAGAGCAGTGCCGAGTGTTGCGACCGCATTCGTAAAGCCCGCCTGATTAAGCGCAATAACATCCATATATCCCTCGCACAGAATCAGTGTGCGTGTACCCGAGCTTTTGGCATTGTTAAGAGAAAACAAGTTTTCGCTCTTTTTAAATACAGGAGTATCGGAAGTATTGAGATACTTAGGCTTTTCGTCGGTCATAATTCTGCCGCCGAAAGCTATAACATTTCCGCGCAAATCTATAATCGGAAACATTACTCTGTTTACAAAGCGGTCATAAATTCCGTTACCGTTTTTTCTTTTGAAAGCAAGGTTTGCGGAGTAAATTTCATATTCAGAAAAGCCTTTGTTTTTCAGATGATTACAAAGCGAGTTCCAATCGTCATCGGCAAAACCGAGTCCGAAATGCCTTATCGTACGGTCAGATAAAGCTCTGCCTCTAAGATAATTCAGTCCGCTCTGCCCTCTTTGTGAAAGCAGTGTTGCGTGAAAAAACCTCGCCGCCTCACGGTTTGCCTCATAAATTCTCATTCTTAATTTACTTAGGCTGTCATCATAGGTATTTTCAGGCATTTCCATACCTGCCCTTTGTGCAAGAAACTTTACCGCCTCGACATAATCAAGATTTTCAATCTTCATTATAAAGGTAATTACATCGCCGCCGGCACCGCAGCCAAAGCAATAAAACGAGCCGTTTTCGGTATAAATATTGAAAGACGGAGTTTTCTCGCCGTGAAACGGGCACAATCCAACCATATTTCTGCCGTGGCGCTTAAGATTTACATATGACGAAGCAATTTCCGTTATATCGCTTCTAAGCTTTAATTCCTGCAAAAAACTGTCCGGAAAAGGCACAAAACTCCCCCTTTTCTGTTTCCTATTAGCTATTTACGATTTTTTCGCAAATATTCCTTTTTTATTTCAAAAAAATTTTAAATATTTTGTATTATTCATTTATCTGCACAGCAAAATACTGTTCGTCCTTCTGTTCAACCGTAACTTCACCCGATGTTGCATCCGCAAGTTTTTTATTCAGCGTACCGAGCAAATCGGGTTTAATGTGAAATTTTACAAGTACATCGCTTTCATATACAGTATCGTCAACGGCAGCACCCACACCTATTATCAGAGATGATACCTTGCCGTATTGGTTATAAGCGCATCTTGCCTCGCATACAAGGCAATTCTGCATAATTACAGGCTTTGCCGCCTCGACTGCGATTTTTGAACCATGAGAGTACGCACGCACAAGACCGCCCGTACCAAGGAGTACACCGCCGAAATATCGTGTAACCACAACCACGACATCAAAAATTTCATTTTTTACTATAACATCAAGCACAGGCATACCGGCTGTACCTGAGGGTTCTCCGTCGTCGCTGTAGCGCTTTATATTGCCCTCTCTCAATGAATAGGCATATACATTATGTGTAGCATTCCAATGTTCACTGCGCTTTTCATTAATAAAATCTATTGCCTCCTGCTCTGTTTTAACAGGTTTGCAATATCCGATAAACCGAGAACGCTTTTCCACAAATTCATCGCTTGCATTTTCAAGCACGGTTTTGTAATCCTTTGCCAACAAGTACACCTCCGTTTTATGTTATTAATTAAGGTTCTATTATAATTGATTGGCAAATCAATTTGCTAAACCACAATTCACCCCAACTATTGAAAAATAACCGTCTTTTGGGGATAACAGTCAAAAAGGCGGCACTAAGTGCCGCCTCAACAATTACGATATAAAAAATTATTTGCTCATACCGAAACGCTTCTTGAATCTGTCAACGCGTCCGCCGGTATCAACCAATTTCTGCTTTCCTGTGAAGAATGGGTGGCATTTTGAACAAACTTCAACACGAATGTCCTTCTTTGTTGAACCTGTTTCAATAACATTACCGCAAGCACATGTAATTGTTGTCTGCTGATAATCTGGATGGATGTTCTCTTTCATTTTCCTCACCTGCCTGACTCTGCATAATAACAGATAGATTATACAACAAAAATAAGCAAAATGCAAGTGTTTTTCAAAACTTTTTTCAAAATTTCGCAATATTTTTTATTTTCCTTACTTTTGTAGTTTTTAAATAATATTTACAAATCAAATAATTCTTATTACAAGTTATTTAATTTCCTTTGTAGAAATTTCTTTCTGTGCCATAGCAATAAAGTCCTCAAGTTTCATTGCGCCGAGGTCGCCCTCTTTTCTGTGACGAACAGAAACAGTATTAGCCTCTACATCCTTGTCGCCGATAATGAACATATAAGGAACCTTCTCAAGCTGTGCTTCACGAATCTTATATCCGATTTTCTCACTTCTTGAGTCAACCTCAACACGCATACCGCAAGCGTCAAGAGCCTTTTTGATTTCGTAAACATAGTCAAGGTGTCTGTCTGCAACAGGAAGAAGTTTAACCTGAACAGGAGCAAGCCACATCGGGAATGCACCGGCATATTTCTCAATAAGAAGTGCGAGCGTTCTCTCGTAACAACCGATTGAAGTTCTGTGAATAATATAAGGATTTTTCTTTGAGCCGTCCTTATCTACATACTCCATACCGAATTTTTCTGCAAGCATCTGGTCAATCTGAATTGTAATAAGTGTATCTTCCTTGCCGTAAACATTCTTAATCTGAATATCAAGTTTAGGACCGTAGAAAGCAGCCTCACCTACGCCGATAGCATAAGGAATTTCAAGGTGGTCAAGGATTTTCTGCATAATGCCCTGTGCTTCGTCCCACTGCTCGGCAGTACCGATATACTTAGCTCTGTCCTTAGGATCCCACTGTGAGAATCTGTAAGATACATCTTCATAAAGACCGAGTGTTTTAAGCATATAAATAGCAAGCTCAAGACAGTTTCTGAACTCGTCCTCAAGCTGTTCAGGCAAGCACATAAGATGACCTTCGGAAATTGTGAACTGACGAACTCTGATAAGTCCGTGCATCTCGCCGCTTGCTTCATTTCTGAAAAGTGTTGAAGTTTCATTGTAACGGAGCGGAAGATCTCTGTATGAACGCTGACGATTAAGATAAGCCTGATACTGGAACGGGCAAGTCATAGGACGAAGTGCAAATACTTCATCATCTTTTTCAGGATCACCGAGTACAAACATACCGTCCATATAGTGGTCCCAGTGACCGCTGATTTTGTAAAGGTCGCTCTTAGCCATAAAAGGTGTTTTTGTAAGTAACCAGCCACGACGCTGTTCCTCGTCTTCTACAAATCTCTGTAAAAGCTGAACGATTCTTGCGCCCTTTGGAAGAAGGATAGGAAGACCCTGACCGATTACATCTGATGTTGTGAAAAGCTCAAGTTCTCTGCCGAGTTTGTTATGGTCACGGCTTCTTGCCTCTGCAAGCATTGTGAGGTGTTCCTCAAGCATAGATGCTTTAGGGAACGCTACACCGTAAACTCTGCAAAGCTGATGGTTGTTAGCGTCGCCTCTCCAGTATGCGCCTGTGCAGTTTGTAAGTTCAACAGCCTTAACAGGTGCAACGCTCAAAAGGTGAGGACCTGCGCAAAGGTCTGTAAAATCACCCTGCTTATAAAAGCTGATGTGTTCGCCGTTATCGGAATGTTCCTTAGCAAGTTCAACCTTGTAAGGCTCGTTCATCTCTTCAAGCATTTTTACCGCCTCGTCGGGAGCAAGCTCAAAACGCTCAATCTCAATACCCGACTTAACGATTTTCTTCATCTCTGCCTTGATTTTCTCAAGGTCTTCGGATGTAAACGGCTTTTCAACTTCAAAATCATAGTAAAAACCGTTGTCAACGGCAGGGCCGATAGCGCACTTGGCACTTGGATAGAGGCGCTTAACAGCCTGTGCAAGAATGTGTGATGCAGTATGCCAGAACGCTTTTTTACCGTCAGGCTCATCGAAAGTAAGAAGATCTACTCTGCAATCCTTTGTAATAGGTGTACGCAAGTCGACAACATTGCCGTCAACTCTTGCACAGCATACAGACTTATAAAGTCCCATACCGATAGATTTTGCAATTTCAGCAGGAGTTACTCCGCTTTCAAACTCCTTGACTGTGCCGCCCTTTAATTCAACATTAATCATATTCATTCTCCTTAATCATAAGAAATAAAAAGCCCGATATTCCAAAAGGAATATCGGGACGAATATACTTCGTGGTTCCACCCAACTTTGGCATAATAACTATGCCCTCTTTACAACCTTAACGCAGTCATACGCCGCACCATTTCCTGTGCAGACTCAAAGGTGGTAGCTTAAAATTACTTATGCGAAAAATCACAGCAAACATTTTCGCTCTCTGAAAAAGTAGGTTTTTAAACCGTGTCCTTATCGAAGTTCTTTATTTTACTTAATATTAACACCGCCGAATTGAAATGTCAAGCATTAATTTTCAAAACTTATTTCTTGTCGTTAAGTTCCTGCTGCTGTTCGTCAAGTTCTGCAAGCAACTTGTCAATCTCGCCCATAAGTTTTTCTTCTTTCTTCTGTCGTCTTGTTTCCAAAATACTATGTGACGAATCATCATCGTCATCATCAGCACCTACGCCAAAGAAAAATCCGCCTGTAATATCGTCTTCCGAATTTTTATCGCCGATAACTTTAGGAGCGGAAATATTCGGAACATCGTTGTCAGCCTCATAACCCATAATAAAATCATCGGTATCTGCAGTAGCGTTTTGAGCATAATCCTCGTCTTTTTTCTCTTCATCCGAGAAAACAAGTTCGTCAATCTTGCCGCTGTTATCGGCTGTATCGTCATCATCTGTAAAAGCATCTACAATCTGCACATCATCTTTCTTAAGTGCGCCTCTTGTAAGCTCAATAATATAGAAAAGCTGATACAAAGCGAAAGAAATAAACATTACACCTGCAATAAGAGCCATACCGTCTGCACTGTCAAAAATAACTCGTGCTATAAGGAACGCACCGTACGAAAGTCCGAAAGCGACTGACGGCAAGCCATAGATAAATGTTGCTTTAACAGGGTTTCTTCCGGGAATTTTTGAAATTACCATTGCCTGTGGGAACAAGCTTAAGGTAAGGAAAATAAAGCAGAACAAAAGCGACATATCTGATGCCGATACTGAAAGTTTTGTTGCCTCAAGAAAACACGAAATCAATTCCGAAACTGCCCAGAGTGTCGGGAAAATATACAGAAAAGCAATATTAGACACCGGAGCAAAACCCGTAAAATGAGTTCTTGCCATAAAAACAAGTCCGATAGCGGCAAGCATTGCAAGGAATGCGCAAATAATGGACATCAGCAAATACTCGCTGTCTTTTCTTGTCAAAATGGTCATTACGGAATATGCAAGCGCAAATGCGGCGGAAAGCACCGAAAAAACACCCGCGGGCACATTTCGTTTTGACTCATAAACCGGTGCGGTTTTTTTGTCCAAAATATTAAAAAATATGCACAGCACAAAAAGAACAAGTGCAACTCCAACTGCTAAATAAGAAAACAACAATGCGTTCATTCCGCTCATCGTTCCTGTATCGTCATTACCGAATACACTTAAAAGTCTAAGCGCAACCATGGCAAGAGCGGCAGGGATAAATGGAATCCATGATAATTTAATCTTCATACTTATCTCCGTTTCTTCAAACAATATAACGGTTATTTTAGCCGAATTTTTTACATATATTATTTTAAGCCAATTACACGCTTATGTCAAGAATTATTAAAGTAAAAATTCACTTTTGCAAAGTTATACGAAAAGAGAGGAATTTATGAGAACAAAAGTTATATTTATAATAATATTTTTGCTTACAATGGCTTTTTTGCCCATAATAATCTCTAAGTGCTCGTCGCCTCAAACCGCTGTCACTTCAAATTCGACTGCGGATAAAGCAACAGAACCCGTTACCGCAAACGAGCCGTCAAAAAGCGAAACCATAGTTGAAACTACAACCGAATCTGTCGCAAAAGAAAATTCCGAATCAGAAAAATCGCCGCTCACCGAATCTGACCTTTGCGGTATGGTAGCGGCAAAATACAATGAAAATTACTGCGAAGAAACCTTAAAAGCATTGACAATAATTATTTATACGAATTATATTGTATCTCCCGACAGTTACGATTTGTCGGATATTGACATATGTTTGCCCGAAAGCAAAGCAGAAAATTCCGTTAAAGAAAATTACAATAAAATCAAATCCGCCGTATCTTCCGTATATAAAAAAACGCTCTGCGCAGACGGCAAAGCGTTTTATATACCTTTTTGCGATTTTACCAACGGCAAAACTTCAACGAACAGCGAACATCCGTACATTACCGCTGTTGCCTCCCCTTGGGACAGCTATGCAAATGCCGATGACGGGGAATATTACGGTGTAAGCCTTAACGGAATAAATTATCTTTGTAATGACGGATACAGCTACGAAGAGGCTTTGCAATGGTATCTGCCGAATTTTAAAATTCAGATTCTTTAGTTGAAGCAAATTATAGTTTAGCTGATTGCTTTATCAAGCAATTATAAAAGTTTGGTCGACCTTTTCAAAG
>ERZ824522.172-NODE-172-length-90792-cov-23.311339_pt1 | contig 90792 bp, 71 predicted proteins | sample MGYA00519935_ERZ824522 | MGnify/ENA primary metagenome ERZ824522 (study PRJEB31778, sample SAMEA3449160) | human gut metagenome | biome: human gut; feature: human-associated habitat; material: faeces | place: United Kingdom | collected 2010/2012 ...
CAAGTATGTTTTATAGCAGGATTTTCAAAGACGAAATGTACAAGATGAAATGACGGCACATTATAATATTTCACGCGCATGGGCGCGCGCGATACAATTACAACTACAGGTAAGTTCTATGCGAACAAAACAAGAAAACAGTGCGCTAGGGAAAGGAAAGCGATGATTTAAGGAGAGGAAAACGGTGCTTTACGAAAAAAGGGAAATAGAATTGCAGGAAGAAGTTATTCTCCCTTCAATTCCTTTTCCTCTTCTTGTGGGATGCGAATAGAGGTGTAAAGTTGCAGAATGGCCGCTATGGTAAGACTAACAATCCATTCATTGCCATGCGTAAATAGCATAAAAACCCCTGTCAGTACCAGTATAAGTGCACCAAATATCTGCTGACGGCGTAGACGCCGGACAATGGCATTCTGCACACGTGCAGGCGTATTGATCTGCCCCAAGGCGAACAAGGTGGCACCAATCGTATAGACATAGGGGGCCAACACCCATCCTGTAATGTAGACAGCCGCCCCTGTCAGCGCCATGACGGCTCCCACCAGCATAAAAGCTTGCATCATCTGTTTCATCAGTCTTCTAAATCTTCGTCAAACACATAAATATCTTCATTGGGCTTCTTCATCAGATACTTTTCGCGTGCCACGCGTTCGATGGCACCCGAATCGACCGCCAGTTCGCCCAGACGGCGGGTACTTTCTTCGTACTCGTTACGATATTTTTCTATCTCGCTGCGCAATATCTGCTCTTCGTGGGCATACTTCACGCGGCGCAGGATGCTGTTTTCATCCAAAAACACGACGATTACAGCAAACACCAATATGGTTATCAGGTATTTGTTCTTGCGAACAAACATCCAAAGGGAAACCAATTTGTCCATCTTCGGCTATCGATTAAAATCCATTACTTCGTGCCACAAAGATAAGACGAATTACTGAAAAAGCAGCTCTCCCGACAATATTTTCGCCACACAATCCTGCATCGGAAAAGAAAAATAGCCCGACATATTTTGTACTGCCTCGGCTTTCCATTATCTTTGCGCTATTGTGTTAGTGACAAGAACATCCTGCATTATATGGAAAACTATATTGTATCGGCTCGAAAATACCGTCCGTCCACTTTTGAATCGGTTGTGGGTCAGCGCGCCCTGACCACTACGCTGAAGAATGCCATCGCCACAGGAAAACTGGCTCACGCTTACCTTTTCTGCGGTCCGAGAGGCGTGGGTAAAACAACTTGTGCCCGCATCTTTGCCAAGACTATCAACTGCATGAACCCAACCGCCAACGGAGAGGCATGCAACCAGTGCGAGTCGTGCAGAGCCTTCAACGAACAACGGTCGTACAACATCCATGAGCTGGATGCCGCCTCGAACAACTCGGTCGACGATATCCGCCAACTGGTCGAGCAAGTACGAATTCCACCACAGATCGGGAAATACAAGGTTTATATCATCGACGAGGTGCACATGTTGTCGACTTCGGCTTTCAACGCTTTTCTGAAAACATTGGAAGAACCGCCACAGCATGCCATCTTCATCCTGGCTACGACTGAAAAGCATAAAATCCTGCCGACCATCCTTTCGCGATGCCAGATTTACGACTTCAGCCGCATCAGCGTGGAAGACACGATAGCGCACCTGGCTTACGTGGCCTCTCAAGAAGGGGTAACGGCCGAACCAGAAGCCTTGAACATCATCGCGCTGAAAGCAGACGGTGGCATGCGCGACGCCCTGTCCATCTTCGACCAAGTGGTCAGCTTCACAGGAGGCAACATTACATACCAGAACGCCATCGAGAATCTGAACGTACTCGATTATGAATACTATTTCCGCCTGACTGACCATTTGCTGGCAAACAAGGTGACAGACTCGTTGCTGCTGTTCAACGACGTATTGAACAAAGGTTTCGACGGCAACCATTTCATTACAGGCCTTTCGTCACACTTCCGCGACCTGCTGGTGAGCAAAGATGCTTCTACCCTCCCCTTGCTTCAAGTAGGAGCCAGTATCCGCGAACGCTATCAGGTGCAGGCACAAAAATGCCCCCTGCCCTTCCTGTATCGCGCCATGAAGCTCTGCAACGACTGCGACTTGAACTATCGTACCAGCAAAAACAAACGCCTGCTGGTTGAACTGACCCTGATACAACTGGCGCAGATCACTTCGGGCGAGGAAGAAGCCATCAGTGGTGGGCGTAGCCCTAAACAAGTAATCAAACCCATTTTCAACGCACAAGCCACTACGCAGGTAGCACAACCAGATAGACAAACATCCGTATCGAAACCCCAACAGGCGCAACCTGCCCCAAAGCCTGCGCCTGCCCAACCGGCACAGCCACCTCAATCCATGGCAGCCACCCTGTTGGCACAAGAAAAAAAAGAGGAGAAGAAAATCCCTGTCATGCGGATGGGCGGACTTGGTGTATCCATCAAACAACACCCTCAAGCATCGTCCACTGTAGCAGACAAAGCGCCAACCGCCCCTGTGGCAACATCTTCAACGGCCCAACAACCCGAAGAAGACTACATCTTCAACGAACGCGATATCAACTATTACTGGCAAGAATATGCAGGCCAACTTCCTGTTGAACAGGTAGCTATTGCCAAGCGTATGCACAACATGCGCCCCACGCTTTTGAACGACACGACGTTCGAAGTAACGGTAGACAACGAAATCATCTCGAAAGAATTTACCGTCATGATACCTGCCATTCAAGACTACCTGCGCACCCGCCTGAAAAACAGGAAAGTGACCATGACAGTACGCGTCAGTGCACCGACAGAAAAGACCCGCGCTTACAGCCGTGTAGAAAGATTTCAGATGATGGCACAAAAAAACAATGCACTTTTGAAACTAAAAGAAGAGCTTGGACTCGAACTCTATTAATTATCAATCGCTTAAACAAGTATCTTATTTAGAAAGCGAACAAATTAACACAAAAAAGGTATTCAAACACAACAACCAATGTGGAAAAGCATTATTTTTGTCCCACATAATTAGTACTAATAATAACTTAAAATTTGAACAAAAATGGCTTACGTAATTAGTGACGATTGTATTGCTTGCGGAACTTGTATCGACGAATGTCCGGTAGGCGCTATCTCTGAAGGTGACAAATATTCTATCGACCCTGAGGCTTGCACTGAGTGCGGTACTTGCGCTGATGTTTGTCCTTCTGAGGCTATCCACCCGGGAGCATAATACAATCTTTCAGGAAAAGATAAAGGGATATGTCTAGCAGACATATCCCTTTTTTCCTTTTCAGGAAAGCGCTGTTCCTGCCTGCCTTCAAAAAGGCAAAACAAGCCACAGCACCAATCAACTCACAAAAACATCAACCTGGAAACATAATCTTTTACCCTTTTCCGATAAGAAGCACCTATCGGCAAACTCTTTTCTCCTACTATCACAGAATTGTCCTCAACAATGCTAACACTATCCATGCGGACAATATAAGAACGATGTACGCGAATAAAACGATCCACGGGCAAACGTTCTTCCATATATTTCATACTACAAAGGCTCAATATAGGCTTTGACATATCCCTATAATAAACCTTTACATAGTCTCCACAACTTTCTATATAGTCAATACAATCCAACTCAAGCCTGAGAATACGATTATCTGCCCTTATATAAATCACTTTAGGCACATCAACCTTGCTGACAGCAGACTTTTCTTCTCCAAGATTTCCATTTTCTCTCGCCGAAAACCAGCGTGAAGCCTTACTAACAGCCTGAAAGAAAGTTGCGAAATCAGGACCTTCCACCAGATAATCCAACGCATCCAGACGAAAACATTCGGCAGCATAGCGATCGGTATCGGCTATGAAGATGACGCGCGTATACAAGTCTAACAATTTACAGAAATCTCTTCCGTCAATCTCACCTTCCTTCACCGTACCAATTCCAATAAAATAAACTTCCACCTTCTTCTCATAATAAGCTTTCAATGCCTCAAGTGCATTATTATAAGCTCCACAGCAACAAAGGAACGGAACCTTTTCAATATACTTCATCAATTGGTCCTGAAGACCTGCATCCTGATGTAAAATGGCACAATTCAGTTTCATCATTTATTTTGTTGTTTCTTTGCAGAATAGACGCGCCATACTCCAAAAGACTGCAAAACAGAGAAGAGAATTTATATTTTATTTAGGAAATCCACTACTTCAGCTTCGAACGCGAAATACGCTCGCCAAACGTCAGATTCAGGTTCAGACTAAACCGACTTTCCTGCATCAATTCGCTTCGTGAATTTAACTGCTCTCTCCACGAAGCTCCCAACGAAAGAAAAGAATAACGAATGGGGAAACTTACCCCTAAACTAGTCTCCCAATACCGCATTCTTCCTCCCTTCAAATTAATATAAGAATTGCTGACTCCTATTCCTCCCATCCATTCAGTAGAACGTGGTTTGCGGGGGTGGGTTATATAAATAGCCCCTACATTTACCTTATGTTGGTTCTCATATTTCAGCGAAGTATAAGCCGAAGTATTATGACTCCAATCTACATAATTATAATCAGCTTCCACTACCCAGCGCTCTGTCGTCAGAGAAAGTCCAACCCCGCAATGCATAGGCAAATACTGCCTCCGACTGGAATAGTCTTTATCCACTCCCTCGCTTGTTGAAGAGTTTGTATAAGTGAGCGTATTGTCATGTGCAATGGGGAACGAAGGTGCAAAAACGAGACCAACTGTCCATCTGGTTCTTCCACCCGATGGTGCATATTCGTAATGCAACCCTAAATCTGCATAAAAGGCACGTTTGGAAGATTCATATTCCACCACAGCCCCTTCCTGTGTTTCACTTTGCGTAATTTTCCCCCTTACCATACCGACATTCAATCCAATCGAAAGACCTTTCCCCAACAGAAAGGCATTGGTTAAATAAAAACGATAAAGGCCTCCCGAACCTTCGAACAAGGAATACAAATAGCTACCAGGCATGCCTTCTATTTCCTCCTCAGTCTGAATCATATAGCCTACACTACTATAAGGATTGACACCTGCAATAAAGTACCAACGCGGCATCACACGAAAGCCTAAGCTGAAACGATTGGGATTGCCTGCAAAATTAGAGCTATGCTCACTCAAGAAAGAGTAGCGCGCATAGGATATGGCAGCGCCCACATCAAAGGTGAAACAGGTAGTATCCATGCGTGTTATAGCAGCCGGATTCAAGGTGTTCTGAAAGCCTGGACGATTCAAGGCCAAGCCAATATTACCCATTCCTGCGTATCTTCCTCCATCGGAAGCACTCAATTCTCCCACTCCATACATAGAAATAGGCTGGTTGGTCGTATTCTGCGCCGCAATGACAGAGCTTATCATGCCAATATATCCCAGCAATAAAAATTTCCAATAGTCGTATTTCATTGTTCGTTGTACGTTTTAAATCTGACATCCAATCTGCATTGTCTCTCTTGCAAAGGGTCATTGGTGAAAACCACCTGACTGAAAGTAGTGGCACTGGCTTCGTCCGTCATACTCATTAAAAGTTTCTGACGTTTAACACCTGACGTGCCGAAATTATTACGGATGAATTCTGTCAAATCAAAAGAATAATAAGTTTCCTTCCCATACACCTCGTCCACAGTCAAATTACCTGTCTGCACCGTCACACCATCACTTCCATACACGTAATCTTCCAACGCATTGTTTGCATCGGTGATATAAATACGCAATTCATCGGGCAACTGGCTGACAACATTGTAACTGCGCGCCAAAGGATACAAATAAAGCGTAGCTTCTTCGACAGAGACAATCTGCCCTGCATTCTCAAGATTATTCAAAAAAGGAAATTCCAGCTGATTGTAAAAGCCTGTAAGCCCCTGTATGTAAGCACGGCATCCCAAATCACCCGAGTGTACCAGATTTTCAATTCCACTCGTCAAACCGTCTAAAGGAGTTCCCGAACGATCGTAACGAATGCCAGTATAAGCATAATCCATATTAACAGCAAATGTCAAAGTCTGCTCCGTCTGTGTATTTGAAATCTCGTGATAATGCAGATTAATGCTCATAGCCGTATCGTTCACCATGAACCCTGTAATACAACTGCCATCCGACTCTGCAACCAAGGCCAGCCCGGGGAATTCTTTCTTAAAACCATCCTGCGTGTCAAAATAATCAGCTTGCGCCACAAGATCGTCCAATAACGTTTGCCCCATCTCATCAGGCAATCTGACTTCCACTTCTTTCTTCCTGCCAGGGTAAGGCGTATAAGTAAATGTAAACAAGGGACTATCAGACAGTTGAAGCCGAGTCGTATTATACAAATCACTATCGTCATCCAGCACAATCGGATACTTCAGCCGATAAACAGAGATGCGCTGCGAAGCCAACGTATCGCCCCAAAAATGCCCCGAAGGTATCAACCTCAACACCAGTGAATCAAGGCTATAGGCATGATCCGCATTAGGTGTAAAACTAGCTTTCGTATACTCGGCATAATAAGTCGCGAATACTTCTCCCCATAACGTATCCTTGTAATGGCCAAACTGACAAACACTATCCCCCCGTGTCTCTATCGAATCCAAAAGGACTGTACTGATATCCACCGTGCAGGTGTCTGCATACACATTATAAAAAGAGCTGTCTACCAAACTCTTGCCTAGACTCAAATTGTCGTCTACACAAGCATAAAGCCCCACGAAGCATACTAAAAACACATACAAAAACTTTCTCATCACGATCTGCTTTGATTTGGTGCAAAGAAAGAGTAAAAGCATTATACGCTCCTACTAAAATCGACATTCGGGCACAGATTGTCGGTAAAGCCATTCAACGATTATTTTACGCCACCGGTCGATTGTTTTTTCCTGCATCAGCCAAGAAATCTATTTTTGCAGCCAGTATAACCAAAAGAAAAAAACAAATGAACCGACTATTATTAGGAACAATGTTATGGGCAGTCATTTGCCTTGCGGCAGGCTGTACGGAAGACGATGAAACCACACAAGGACAATGGATCAAGAAAGTCAGCTACAACGGCTATGCCCGATCGTATGCCTGCAGTTTCACAATCGGAAATAAAGGATACTTATGCACTGGATATCGTGGCGCCAACAAAGAATTTCTAAATGATCTTTGGGAATTTGACATGGACAGCGAAACATGGACGCAATGCGAAACCATGCCTGTAGAAGGACGCAGATATGCGGCCGCCTTTGCCTTGAACGGAAAAGGATATGTCACCACAGGCGGCAAAAAAGACGGAACCATGGTAACGTACGTCAGCGACACTTGGGAATACGACCCCAGCACCGACACTTGGACACAGAAAGACGACTTCAAGGGAGGAGCACGCGAAGGAGCTCTGGCTTTCGCCATAGGCGGATACGGCTATGTCGGGACAGGATACAATGATGATACAATAGGCTGGATGCTCGACTTCTATCGTTTTAACCCCAACGCGGCAGCCGGCTCTCAATGGGAAATTGTCAACGGATATGGAGGTGAGAAACGGCGTTATGGAACCGCCTTCGTCATTGATGACGTAGCCTACATCTGCTGCGGCGAAAACAATGGAACCAACCTGGTAGATTTCTGGAAATTCGACGGAAACACCTGGACACAACTACGCGACATTGCCAATACAAACGAAGACGAAGACTATGATGACGATTATGCCATCACCCGATACAATACTGTTTCCTTCAGCATTAACGGATTGGGCTATATTGCAACAGGATACCGCAGCGGCGTGACCAGCGACTACTGGATGTACGACCCCGACCAGGATTTATGGTACGGTGACTCCGACGACGACTTCACCCCACTGACCAACGTGCACAACTATGCTTCGGGAGCCTCTTCACGCGACGGAGCAGTTGCTTTTTCCAACGGAAGCCGTGGTTTCATCCTGACAGGACAAAGCGGAAGCAGTTACTTTGACGACATTTACGAACTACTCCCTGATGAAGAAGAAGACGTCTGACCATGAAACAAACACACCAGGCATCTACAGGCATATTGCTCTTAATGAGCTTATGCCTGTGTTTCTGTACAGGGCGAAAGATGCAGGACAGACAGCAACTTTTCACCTGCAGCCCTTTCCCTACAGCACAAGGATATGGTTACGTAATACTACAAGGCAGCGATACCCTGATCTATCAGCCTTTCATCCCAGCCATTGGAGGACGTAGGACCTTTCCGACAGAAACACAAGCAAAGAACACCGGTCAGCTGGTCGTACAAAAGCTCTCTGAGGGGAAATCGCCTACGCTGACTCGCGAAGAAGTACAGAACTGCTTAAACAAAAACAGCCATTAATCTTATGGCAAGAGGAAAACGAGCACTGAAACCAGCCGTTCGAGAACAGGATATCGGGCAAGCCCTTGCGAAACCCGCTGTTCGAGAACAGCACCCCGCGCAACCCCTTGCGAGAACCGCCGTTCGGGAACAAGACCCTGTGCAACCCCTTGCGAAGCCTGCCGTTCGGGAGCAAGACCCTGCGCAACCTCTTGCGCAGTATGCCGTTCGGGAACATTTTTCTCCAGTCAGAGAAAAAGAAATTCCCAGTTGGAGAAAAAGATATCTCCAACTGGGAAAACTTTTTATCTAAAAGGGAACAAGCTAAACTCCCCCTTACTTTATCATTTCAAGGCAGCCAACGCCTCCTTAATACGACGAATAGCCTCCACGATGTTCTCGTCGCTCGTAGCATAACTCATGCGAATACACTCAGGAGCACCGAACGAAGTTCCGCCCACGCAAGCCACATGACCCACTTCAAGCAGGTACATAGCCAGATCATCAGAATTATTGATCTTACGCTCACCAGCTGCCTTGCCGAAGAACGAGCTACACTTGGGGAAGAGGTAGAAAGCACCCTCGGGAACATTCACTTCGAAGCCCGGCACTTCTTTAGCCAACTTCACAATGAGATCGCGACGACGTTGGAAAGCCTGACGCATTTCCTCTACCGGCGCCTGTGTGCCTGTGTAAGCCGCCTCGGCAGCCTTCTGTGACACGGAGCAAGGACCAGACGTATACTGTCCCTGCAGCTTGTTCACGCCTTTCACAATCCATTCGGGACCGGCAATGAAACCAATACGCCAGCCTGTCATAGCATACGCTTTCGACACACCATTGACAATGACCGTACGTTCCTTCATCGACGGAATCTGGGCAATGCTGTGATGACGGCCAATATAGTTGATATGCTCATAAATTTCATCTGCGATGACATACACCTGCGGATGCTTTTCAAGTACGGCAGCCAGTCCGGCCAGTTCTTCAGCACTGTAAACAGAACCTGTCGGGTTCGATGGAGAACAGAGAATCAGAGCCTTGGTCTTCGGTGTAATGGCAGCTTCCAGCTGAGCAGGAGTAATCTTAAATTCTTGCTCGATACCTGCAGTCACAATGACAGGCTTTCCTTCGGCCAACTTTACCATTTCCGGATAGCTAACCCAATAGGGAGCCGGTACAATCACTTCGTCGCCAGGGTTGACCAGCGTCAGAATCGTGTTGCACACTGACTGCTTAGCACCATTGGCACAAGAAATCTGAGCGGCCGTATATTCCAGACCGTTCTCATTCTTCAGTTTAGCCACAATGGCATTGCGCAAGGCAGGATAACCGGCAACAGGAGAATAACGCGAGTAGTTCTCGTCAATTGCTTTCTTGGCAGCCTCTTTAATGTGGTCAGGCGTATTAAAGTCAGGTTCGCCGACACTCAAGTTAATTACATCTACGCCCTGAGCCTTCAGCTCGGCGCTTTTCTGAGACATAGCCAGTGTCGCGGAAGGCGACAGACTGTTCAAACGATCTGATAATTGATTCATTTTGTTTCTATATTTATATAGTTATTAGCTTTCCAGCTGCAAAATAACAGATTTTCTCTGATACAGGAAAACAAAAAGGCATTTTACTTATTCAAATGCAACGTATGCCCCATGCGTTCCTTCTTCGTACGCAAATAGCGTTCGTTATACTGATTCGGTGTCGTCTCAATGGGAACATTCTCCGTTATTTCCAGTCCATAAGCCTCAAGACCGACACGCTTCACAGGATTGTTAGTCATCAGACGCATTTTATGCACACCCAGTTCGCGAAGGATTTGGGCTCCGACACCATAATCGCGTTCATCAGCCAAATGACCCAGACAAATGTTGGCATCTACAGTATCCATGCCGTCTTCCTGCAACTTGTAAGCTTTCATTTTCTCCATCAGTCCGATACCACGACCTTCCTGATTCAGGTACACCACCACTCCTTTTCCAGCCTTTTCGATCATCTCCATAGCCTTATGAAGCTGTTCACCGCAATCGCAACGTTTGGATGCAAAGATATCGCCTGTCGCACACGAGGAATGTACACGAACCAGAATCGGTTCATCAGGCGCCCACGTTCCCTTAAACAGAGCTACATGCTCCAGGCCATTGGACTTTTGACGGAAAGCTATCAAACGGAAATCACCATACGCAGTAGGCATGCTCACCTCTACTCCTTTCTCAACGATAGACTCCTGCTTCAGGCGATAAGCAATCAGGTCATGAATGGAAATCAGCTTCAGACCATATTCATCAGCCATTTTACGCAACTCAGGCAAGCGAGCCATAGTACCGTCGTCACTCATCACTTCCATCAAAGCTCCAGCCGGATAAAGCCCGGCCAAACGACACATGTCGATAGTAGCTTCCGTATGTCCTGCACGACGCAAAACACCCTTTTCCTGTGCATAAAGCGGATTGATGTGTCCCGGCCGGCCAAAAGTGGCAGGTGTCGACGCAGGATCGGCCAGTGCCTGGATAGTGGCTGCTCGATCGGCAGCAGAAACGCCGGTAGAACATCCTTCCAACTTATCAATAGTTACAGTAAAAGGAGTTCCCAGTACCGAAGTATTGTCAGCCACCTGGTGAGGCAGATCCAACTCCTTGCAACGCGATATGGTGATCGGGGCACAAAGCACACCACGCGCATGCTTCAACATGAAGTTCACTTTTTCTGGCGTGATCTTCTCGGCCGCAATAATCAGGTCGCCCTCATTCTCGCGGTCCTCATCGTCCACTATTATCACAAAATTACCAACCTTGAAGTCTTCAATGGCTTCTTCAATGGTATTCAGCTTTACTTTTTCCATACCTCTCGTCAATATATAATGGTTATTTATTCTTGTCTTTTTCTATCAGCAAGACCACGTCATTGTTAGTCTTGATGATACGTTCCAGATCCTTGTATAAGCGCAACCGGAAAGCCCAAATGCGGAAATAAAAGAAAAGTCCCACTGGCAAAACAATACCGCAAGTCAGATTGAGCCAATAATTGCGGAAAGGACGCGTATGTGCATGAACAGGAATGATCGGATAATTATTCAGCACCATCAGCAAACTGACCGAACGAGTATTTGCCATTTCCTCAACCAACTCTTCCATGCGGTCATTGATCTTTTCCACTTCTTCGTCACGTCCTTCCGACATCCATAAGTTCAGATAATTCGGCGCACGTTTCAGATTGCGTTTCTCTAAATATTCACGACATTGTGCAGACAATGCCTCCAAATCGGCAGGCAAACGGTTATAATCAGGATCATGGATAATGACTTCCTTACGGAACAAGTGACGTACACTGCGTATTCCGACAATTTTCTTAAACCAGTTGATATAGGCATCTGCGTTCAACACCACAGAGTCATTGTTCGATTTATAAGTAAGGAATGCGCCAAGAGGTGCCAAGACAGCCGTACTGGTCCACATACCCATCCAAACAATCCACTTACCGTCTCGAGCCATTTTATAACCGGTATTGTTTATGATATAATAGATAATGAATATTACCACTGACACTACAACCGGCATACCAAGCCCTCCTTTACGAATAATGCCTCCTAAAGGAGCTCCAATAAAAAGGAATATCAGGCAAGCCAACGAAAGCGTCAGTTTCTCATGCCAGGCAGTCATGTGACGGCGCAAGCTGGTGTCAGTAGACGAAATATTGAAGCTTTTGAAACTCCAGTCACTCCCTACACTCTGTGCGCGGTTGATTGCCGCATTTACAATCGTCTGCTTCTCTGCCAACGTCTTCGAGGCATACAAGCTATCCACATCGTAATAGGCCAAATTAGCTTCTTGAATCTTCAGCGTATCTGCTTTCGACAGCGATGATGTAGAAACACTGTACGTATTCGCCATAACCTCCTTATAATACGCTCTTCCGATACTATCATTACGTACGGTCATCGAGTCAATACCCGCCTGAAGCATACGCATGTCTTTACTGTTCGACTGTCCGCTCATAATTCCCTCATCGGCCATATTAAAGTCTGAGTCGAATTCAATAATAGCATGCTTTTCCCTAAATGTCTCCCGACGATAAGGAACATTCTTTTGACTCATGTTCTGAGATTTCAGGTTCTCGAATTGTTCGCCATTATATAGATGCAGATACAAATGCTGCTTATCAGCTGTCATTTCCAAACGTCCTGAATCGGATTTAATAATTTGTGCATTCTCGAATCCCTTCTCAAAATTATAGATCAGCACATCATAAAGCATACCCGTATCGCGGTCCTTCTTCTTTACATACAAATTATAACCATCGATTTCATCATAAAAAACCCCCTCAGGAATATCCAATTCGGGCGATTTCTGCTTCATGGAAATTACCAAGGTCCACAATTTTGTCTGAGCCTTAGGACCTATGACATTCTGAAAGTAAAAGGAAACACAACAAATGAACGTTATGAAAACAATCAGCGGCCTCATAATCCTGGCCAAAGAAATACCAGCCGCCTTCATGGCAAGCAATTCAAAGCGTTCACCAAAGTTACCGAAAGTGATAAGAGCCGCCAACAGGACAGCAAGCGGCAAGGACGCAGGAACCAGTGTCAAAGCCGAATAAAAGAAGAACTGTCCCAGTACCGTCATTTCCAATCCCTTTCCCACCATTTCATCCACATATTTCCATAGGAACTGCATCATGAAGATGAAAAGACAAATGAAAAAGGTACCGGCAAAAAGCAGGCAAAAACTCTTCAGAATAAATATATCTAACTTTTTTATGCGCAGCATGTTACTTATCTCATACGATGAAGGCACAAAAGTAGTATAAAAATGGGAGTATGTGAAATTTTTAATTGAAAGTTAACTAAAAGCCACATACCCGACGCAAGGTTTCCACTTGCGAATCCCACAATTCACGCATATCATCGACTTCGTTTTCAGCCGCAAAATCTATGATTTCAAGTGTGAAATCATTAGTCAGTTCACTGTTGGACATTCTGAATTCAAAATAATCCCGTGAATTTTTCAAATCTGTCCACCGAAAACGAATGAAAGAATAAGCACGTACTGCTATTATTTCAGCACTTCTCGATTCTGTTTTTCCCCAAAAAAAAGTCACAGTCTTGTTATCCGACTGAACACCATCGGCAAACCAGCCTTCCAGACCACTTGGAGTACTGATTGCATTCCAAAGAATTGTCTTGGAAGTCGCATTCAACGGATACTGCAAATGTATTTTCTGCTTTTCCATGATTTCATTGTTCAATTGCGTCGCCAAGATATAACTTTATTTCTAATTACGGAAAACTATTTTGCATTTTTATAATCCCTGCTATCACACAAACAACATAGTAATCTGATTGTAAACCACATACACTCATTCATAAAGAACCAACTTTTCTCAATAATCATCTCCAGCCCAATCGTTTTGTACCACAAAGCACAAAAAAAGGAGAAAAAAGAGAGAAATATTTTGGAGGTTTAAATAAAAGTCGTATCTTTGCACCCGCAATCGAGAAACGATGGCGGGATAGCTCAGCTGGTTAGAGCGCATGATTCATAATCATGAGGTCCCCGGTTCAATCCCGGGTCCCGCTACCACAAAAAATTCAGACTGTTGAGTGGCTTCCACACTTGGCGGTCTTTTTTTATTTCCTCACTTCTTTTGGCTAAAAAAGGTCGCCAACACCCAAAATATTTCTTTTTTTTCTTATATTTGCGAAAATGTTTTTTACGACAAGTAGCCATAGAACCTTCAAAATATCAAAACGATGAGCAACATCAAGGACATTGCGAAATCTTTCGCCGAGGAATATTGTAGCGACGCAATCTATCCCTCTCATTTGTTTAAAGCCATATTACACAAAAGTGTAGGTTTAGTTCATTTTATCGAGACAGATCTCGATAAAGATTATTATTATCTGCAAGAATGGGCCGATATACAAATGCAGCTTTCACCACGGGCAGCCAGACCACAAAGAGATTTAGACTACTCCAAAGAAGCTATAACCGTCATGGAAGAAGCTGAAGAGTATAAAGAGAAATTCGGATTTGCAGAATGCGAACCTGCCTGCATACTGGCATCGTTAGTTACGCCTGGCGTTGGCTTCACATTCGAACAATTGAAAACATTACCCCTTACCGTTTCCGAAATTCAAAACAAAATAGGAGTTTCCGCACATGCTACAAATACAAGTGAAACAGGTAGTAGAGCCGGACAAACTTCTTCGAGCAAAGAAAATGGACTTATCAACAAATATTGCATAGATAAGATTAATGAAGCTAAGTCCGGGAAACTACCCATCGTGATAGGATTTGAAAACGAAATATCAGTTATTTTCGAAATATTAGGACGCAAAACCAAGTCCAATCTGTTAATTACAGGCGAATCTGGAGTAGGAAAAACATCCCTCATCAACGCATTTGTCCGCCAACTATTTGATGGACATGTACCGTCATTCCTAAGTAATGCTGCCGCCTACGAACTGGATTTGGCCAGCATTGGCGCAGACGCTTCTTATAAAGGAGAGCTGGAAGACCGCTTCAAAAACCTGTTACGGGAAATCAAAGAACAACCCAATGCAATTTTAATTATCGAGTCTATAGACAAGCTATTTGACAAACAAAATAGCCTGTATGGAGCTTCTTCCATCTTAAAACAGGAATTGAACAAAGGCAATCTTCTGCTACTCTGTACCTCGTCCATTGACGGATATACCAAGAATATCGAAACAGACAAGGAGTTCGTCACCAAGCTCGAAAAGATTACGCTTGAAGAGCCTAATGCCGACCTGTGTCTCCGTATTCTGAAAGGAGCTTTAGGCACCTATTCCGAATACCATCACCTGAACGTGGACGAACCAGTCATGGTAGATGCCATCCGACTGGCCAAACGTTATCTGACAGAGAAAGCCTTACCAGATTCCGCCTTCGACTTGATAGACCGCACGATGGCACTGGTAAAGACCATGAACGACATGTCGGCCAACGACATAGCCAGCCTGCAGGCCGAGCTGACGCAACTGACGGAGCAGATCGGCACCAAGAAGAACGGCCAGATGATGACCGAGCTGGAATGGCTGCACTACAAGCTGATCAACCAGATCAGCTGTATTTTGATGGCACAACTGGATGCAGACATCGAATTCAGCAAGATAGCTACCGCCCAGGAACGAATTGATTACTTGAAAAAAGTTCTTGACCAGCTCGCTCAGATGTGTCAGCAAAAACGTACTGAACTTGACAGTTCAGACCTATTCGCTGTAGTAGCCAAACAGACTGGCATTCCTTTGGGTAAAGTCCAATCAAAAGAACGAGACCGCCTCATCAATGCGGAAGCTACGCTGAAGAAGCGGGTAGTCGGACAAGATCATGCAGTTAAAATCGTGCTCGACGCCGTATTTGAATCTCGTTCAGGTCTGAACAAGAAAGGACAACCCATGGGTTCCTTCTTCTTCCTTGGTCCAACCGGAACCGGTAAGACTGAATTGTCCAAAGCATTGGCAGCATTCCTGTTCGAAGACGAATCCGCCCTTATCCGTTTCGATATGTCAGAATTCAAGGAAGAACATTCCGTCGCATTACTTTACGGAGCACCTCCGGGATACGTTGGTTATGAAGAAGGTGGTCTTTTGGTAAATAAAATCCGCCAAAAGCCCTATTCCGTGGTACTATTTGACGAAATCGAGAAAGCTCACAAGTCTGTGTTTGATTTATTCCTCCAGATTTTGGATGAAGGCAAGCTGCATGACCGTCTGGGCCGTGTAGGCGATTTTTCAAACGCCTTGATTCTGTTCACCTCCAATATCGGCAGCCAATTTATCGTTGACTCGTTCAACAAAGGAACCATCCCTCAGAACAACGACCTGATGGACATCATGCAAAACTATTTCAGGCCCGAATTCCTGGGACGTCTGACGGAAATCGTTCCCTTCTCACCGATTACAGAAGAAACCGTTACACGTATTTTCGACATACACTTGAAGGGACTGCTAAAGTTATTGGAAGAGCAAGATATCAAACTCAATATCAGTCAAGAGACCAAACGAGACATCGCTATGATGGGATTCAACCCACAATATGGTGCACGCCCCGTTATTGGTATTATCCGCAAGGAGCTCAGACACCCGCTATCCAAACTGATCATTTCCGGCAAAATCAAATCAGGCGATACTGTTGAAGTCCGGATGAAAGAAGGAAAACCGGAGTTTATAACACTCTAATATTAGATGAATGTATAAATCCTATAAATAATAACCCTAAAAAACAAGAATCTTATGGCAATGAAAGAGAATTTCATCTCGATGGCTCCAGATGAAGAATCCAATGCAAAAGTCACCCCCATTGACAACAACAAGACGTTGATGATCGACCAATACACATCAGACGCAGAACCGGGCAATCCGGAGTTTGTAGAAGATATCCAAAACATCAACGACGCATTTGCCCACTTCAAACCGTCCGTCGAAGTAGACTTTGTGGACGAAGAAGGTGGTTCGGTAAATGAAGTACTCCATTTCAGTGAACTTCGCGACTTTGAAGCCCAGGGAGGAAAAGGCAGACTTGTTGAAAACAGCCAGTTCCTCTCAAGTGTGAAAAAGAAAATCGACACCAACAGCAAAATCCGCAAAAGTATCGAACAAAACAGAAAGCTGAGAGACATCTTGAAAGACAGTACTGCTAAAGAAGAACTGAAAGAGATGCTGCAAGCCATGCTGGAAGAATTGGAAAATAATAAATAAACCACTAAATAATCAATAATATGCCAGAAGCAGAATTACAAAAAAGCAATAGCGCATCACAAGGTGCCGGCGAAGTAAAACAGCCCCAGCAACCGGCCCAGTCAAAAGATGTATCCCAACTATTATCTGCATTCGGAGGCTTCAATGCCATCCGTGGTTTCATGCCCGATGCAGACAACTTGAACCCTGCGCGCAAGGCTGCAAAAGCCGTATTCTTGTCAGACAAACGTTTTAAGGATAAACGGGAAAACCTGATAAACGACATTAAAGGCTGGCTCGAGATACTCAACGAAGGCCACGAAAGCGCGTCCGAGTTTGTAGACGCCTGCAAAGCCAAAGAAGATAAGTACACCAAAGTTCTTAGCCAGGGCATCACGGACGCTCTCTATGCAACAGCCAATTTGGAACGTTCTTATCGAGCTCTTGACAGTTTCTTCAAGAACGCCAATACAGACAAAGTGAAAAATCTGCGTATCATCAATGTATACAAAGACGATATTGCCGACAGCGATTCAGGATTTGCTCAAGAAGTAGATACCCTGCTACGCAACGGCTTCGATCGTCTGAGCCTGAAAGATTGCTACAGCTTGATGGTTGTTCCCGGCAATGTATTCCAAGACAAACCAACTTTGTTGCAATGGGCCAAAATAGCCTTCAAATACAAAGTCATGTTGATCACAGACCATGCCGACGAATATTCATTTGATGACTTGCAAGCCAACACAGAAGGCTACCGCGACAGCGACATCGAACTGCAAAATGTCATTATGACCGCAAACTGGCTTGTTGGACGTGATTCTGAAAAACTGTCAGAAGACGAGAAAGACAGTCCTGCATTTTATATTTGCAGTTCTGGTGCATTAGCAGGAAAGCTGTATGACGAAAGCGCCAACATGGCCCAGGGAGCCGGTGGTAAGAAATACGGTACGCTCGACGGTGTCAAGGGAGTCAAACTGGACTTGCTGAAGTCTGAGATAGCTGCCCTGATGGACAATCAAGTCATTCCAATGGTATACTCTGAAGGACGTGTAATGGCTTTCAACAATACAACCCTCTACAACGGCGACAACACCGCCATGAAAGAATACCCCATCGTCCGCGTATTCGACTGGGTCAAGAAAGTACTGATGAACTACGTACACGAAGTAGCTCTCGAGAACTGGGATCCCTATAACTCTCCCAAAAACTTGAAAGCAAAAATTCAGGCCTTCCTGAACGACTACAAGGGCTACGGCAACTTGTTCCAGAATTATGAAATCAAAGAGCCGACACAGGATCCGGTAACTAAACGTATCACATGCGACATCAGCCTGACTCCTTTCTACTCGGCCAAAAATTTCATTATCAAAGTTTCTGCAGACAAGAAAGACAAGGATGCTCAAATGGCATAAATCCAATTTTATTCTATAAACATACTTTAAAAACGTAAGATTATGGCAAAGACACCTGTAAAATTAGAAGTTGACGGCTATAAGGAACGCGAAGTCATGATGGTTAAATACGAATTTGACCAGGCTACTGACGTAGAAGGCCAGATGTCGGGTATTCCCCGTGGTGGTAAAATCAACATCCGTGTAAAAGCTCTTAATGACGGTACCCCCGATTTGTTGGCATGGATGATCGAACGCAACCTGCCCAAAAACGGTGTAATCACTTTCCTGGAAACAAAAACCGGCAAGAACATGAAGACGATCAAGTTCACCAACGGTTATTGCGTAAACTTCGAGGAAAAATGGGAAGACAAGAAAGGTCATTTCGAGGAAATCGAAATCACCTGTCAAAAGATTGAATTCGAGTCTGTTGTTTTTGAAAACGACTGGGCTTAAGTTCGGAACATGATGTCTAACTAAAAAAACAGAAACACTATGGCAGAAAACATAACCCCGGTACAATTATCGGTAAAAGATTTCGAGACCCGTGAAGTCATGATGATCGACTACACTTTCTCACAGACGACCGACCGTGAAGGCCAAATCTCCGGTATCCCCAGAGGTGGCCGTATTGACATCCGTGTCAAAGCTATGAACGACGGCAACAACCAGTTGTTGCAATGGATGCTGTCACCCAACGATCCACGTGATATCAAGATTACCTTCTACAACACCATCGACGGTTCTACGATGAAGGAACTGGAAGGCACAGGATGCTATTGCGTGCACTATCTGGAAAAATGGGAAGATGGCGAGGAACACTTCGAGCAACTGCAAATCGTTTGCCAGGAACTGAAGAATGGTCCCGTTGATTTCCAGAACCCTTGGAAATAAAGCTTATAGCCGCCATCCGCCGGCACCTTATCACCTCCCCGACATTTTTTGTCGGGGAGATAAAGTTAAAAGACACAAAGTAATAAACATCCCGTTATGTCCTTATTTGCAAACCTATATTTGGGGGATAACGCCTCAGGCACCTATACCAACACGTATCGGGTAGTCCAATGCGAGGTCAAAGTATCAAGACATCACAATTCCTACACCCCCGACGATAATCCGCGGTGCGACCAGCTTATCCTGTCGGTTATCGCTCCCGGCAAAAACGACCTCATGCTATTTGAATGGTACATCGACCAGACTTCATTGTCCGGCAAAGTCGTAGTCGATCTGACCAACCAGTCTGCCAAATACGACATAACGACACGAACCTTCAAGTTTGAGGATGCCAAATGCTTTTCGATTGACGAAATCTATAATATCAGCGACACCAACCGCCATCAGCTCAAACTGGGCATTATGGTGAAGAAACTGGAGATTGACGAGACTGAATTCCAATAAAGCAAACCCTCAAATTAAGACCTTCTATGCAAAACATCTCAAATAACCAGAAAGCCTCTCTCTATTTCGACGACATCCGTGAAACCAAAGTCAAAAGAGAGCAAGGCTTCACGCTGCAACAATTCCATTACGAATGTGCCAGAAAAAGGAATGACAGGGGAATGCCTTACGGCCCTACCCAAACTACTATCCTGCAACTCCAAATCAAATCCTTGCCGGATGGTTACCTGAAAGAAATATACAAACGGCTGGACGAGCATACAGAGTCGTCTTTCTCGATCGTTTTCAACGCAACCTTCCGTACAGACGAAGGAGAAAACACATTGAGCGACTACGACAGCGGACTGATCGTAACTGGCTACGTCATCAGTGTAGACGAAGTCTTTGGTGCTTCTCATCCTGAAACTTCACCCTTCTTTTCCGAAGAGGAAGAAGAAAATGTCAACTTGATGATGACCGGCATCAGACTGTTGACCAAATCAATTACCTACATCGGTAGCGACAGCTATCAAAAGGAACTGTATATCAATTTCTAATCTTAACAGTAGAACATCATGGCTTCCTATACTTTAACAATCTACGATATTCCACAAATCATAAACAAGAAATACATTAGCATAAGCTACAACTCAAACGGAGAAAAGTCCACATGTACTATTCATACAGAAAATAGAACATGGATTTGCACGCTCCAAGATTTGAGCTACTCGAAAGCTATTTACAAGCCGGGAGAACTTATCTTCAAGTTGCAAATTACAGGATGTAGCGGTGTCAATGCTATTTGCTGCACATTCAAAGGAAAAAAAATCGAATTAACAGCCCAAGCTGATAACAAGAGTAGCAGCATTGCAAAAGACTATTATATTTTCGGGATACAAATCGAGAAAAAAGGGAACGTTTATTATGCTACGTTCCAAGCCTACGACCCGTTTAAGTTCCTTACACTGGATACGTATTGCAAAGCCTATACAGGTAAAAAATTCACTCAAGACATTTTTTTGAACAAAGATCTTTGGCCCAATAACCTTCCTGAAACAATAGATGAACAACTGACAATAGAGAATGCTCAAAGTTTGAAGAAGGAACGGGAAGCAGAGAAGGCAAACCTCGAGGAAAAACAAAAGGAAATTAATAAAGAAATAAACGACCTCAACGATAAGATAAACAAAGAGACAAACGAAAACACAAAAGAGAAACTGCAAAAGACGCTTAATGAAAAGGAGGCATTGTCTCAAAATATAAGTATAAGAATACAAGAACTTGATAGCGAAATAAAGAAATTAAACTCTATTATCAATGATGGGACAAAATCTCAATTTAACAAAAATCCTCGCTATCTATACTATAATGATAAAGAATTTATCCAGCCCTACCTCGTACAATACAACGAAAGTTTCTTCGATTTTCTGGTCAGAGTCAGCAACCGATGCGGAGAATTTCTCTATTACGAGGACGGATATTTCAATATCGGGTGGGGAAAAAAGACTAAAAAAGATAAGGATGATAAAGAACAAGATGACATAACCCCCATTACGGAGTATGTTTCCGTCAATTTTTCTGATGAAACAGCTACTGCATGGAAAGAAAACTATATCGTAAGCAGCCATCATAATTATTCCCTCAGGGAAAATAAAGTGAAACGTTTCCCTTCGGAACTGCAAGACAATGAAAATATACAGCTTCAGGATTCCCAACTGGCTTCAGATGAGAACCTGGTTTCCCTTCCTCCCAAAGATGAATACACCAAATGGCAAGATTTTGCCCTGTGGCCAGGATATTTTTTTATCAACGCTGTTACCGACATCGTTAATTCGGCCGATATGATTGAAGCAGCAGTAAACTTAATCTCTGATACGGGAATAACCATACTGAATTGTAGTTTATCTGCCAAAGCGACCAATGACGACTATGAAGACAAAAATTTTAAAAAGGGAATCTATACAGACGACAGAAAAAACGGTGACCGCATCCATCCGTTCAGTACATCAGAGAGCGTTAAAAATGCTTTGGACAGTTACGTCACCTTCAGCCTGGAATTTTATGAAGCCATCCGCAAGGGAATAGAAGCGAACGAACGGTCACGTATCCAAATTGCATTGGGCGACCATTTCTACCCCCTCACGCTGGGCTGCTTGATAGAGTTGGACGGAAAGAAATACATCGTTGTCCAGATGAACGGCTGCGCCAACAGCGGTGCAGAGACCCTCGACATCGAGGCCATCCCATACAAAGAGAATGAGTTCGTATTCCCCCCTGCCGCTCCTGTCGGCCCCATCCGAGAGGCCAAAGCCCAACGAGCCTTCATCACGCACAATACGGATCCCTTGAAAATGAACCGTGTAAGGGTACGCTATCCGTGGCAAGGCCAAACGGAAGACCCTACACCATGGATCCGCATTGCCCTGCCCATGGCTTCGGACGGCAGCGGCTTCAACTTCCTTCCCCAGATAGGCGACGAAGCCATTATCAACTACGAGAACGGAAATATTGAGAAGCCTTACGTAGAAGGTATGCTCTATACAAGAGCCGCAAAAGAAGACGAATCAACGGTTCCATACGCTTTCAAACGGGACAAAGCTCGTGTCATTTCGTCCGTAAACGGTCATTCTATCATTTTCTCCGACCCATCAGCCAGTTCAGACGCTTTAAATTCATTGTCCCCATTGATGAGTACCATTAAAAGTTTCTGCCCAACCGGTTTTATCAAAACAGAACTTAGTTTACGTGACCATAAAGTGGATATTTTCCCAGATTCTTTCAAGAAAGCGATGGGAGGCATCGAGTTTACCGACGAACACGGACTGTACTCCATATCCATGTCATCGGACAAACGTGCCATCTCCATCGACAGCCCTTTGGGCAAAGTAAATATCAGCGCCTTTACAGGTATCACCATCAGTGCGCCCAACGGGAATGTCCGTATCGAGGGCAAGAACATCGATATCGTGGCGGGTAATAACCTGTCCATTTCTTCCGGAAACAATATCGCATCCCACTTTTGGCCTGTTTATCGTGATAAAAGTCTTGGAGAAAGTATTTTCGATTCCCTTAAGGATGCAGGTAAAACAATAATTTCTAAACTTGAGATAATTGACATGAATTTAATACGTACTGCATTCGAAACTTTCGTACGTCCTTGTGGCGGTACTATGCTTATCAAGTCGAACAGGTACCTGTGTTTTGAAGCCGGCAAGGGAGAGACTCAAATTGCCGGACATCAACAATTTGGAATGGGTACTGCATGGAAGTCATTAATCAAACCAGACCAAATAATGGAGGTAACAATCCCATATCAAAATACTGATGTGGCATCAAACAGAATACCAATATATATCAACAACTTCATCCAGGCTATTAATACAGCAACTGCTTTATTCAATACAATTAACCAATCATTATCCACTGCGAAAACGGCTTATGAAACTGCCTATGCTGCAATCACAAGAATTAATAATTATAATACGTATATAGAGGGTAATCTTCAGGATTTCAACACTCTCTATCCTAATAATATAGATGGATTTAATGAACTTACGGCACAACATCCTCAGAATAATGAGGTAGCCCAAGATTTCCAAACAATTGCGACTCAATTATTCAACTTGAACAAAAGCGCTATAAAAATAAAAAAAGAGAACTTAACAGAAAACAAAATATGGGATAAATTTTGCACCGAAATCATTCAAGACCCGGTTCTCAAAAGTATAATAACTACTCTTAGAAGTGAAATAATGAAAGATGGTGTATTTAACGATTTCACAACTCAACGTCGCACTATTGGACAAGCAGTTCAAATTGCACATAATATTGCTTCAGTAAACAAACGAAAAATAACATATGAGGTTTTAAAGCAACTTATACAAAAGCAACCAGATGCAAAAACAAATACAAAAAAGATAGGCAATTTACCACAACAAGAACCTAATTTTGATGATGCCAACTGGGCAAATTTCTGCAATTCAATAACTTATGAAGTATTTGAACCTGATACTAGAAAAAGGACGAAAGTTAAGAACTTTTTAAAACCCATGGGAATAACTTTAGCGAAATATTTTACTGGATATAAAAAACTCGAAGGAATACTCGACCAATACATATGGGATACCCATGAAGATACAGGGAAAATTCTATTTTCTGATCAGGAAGGTGAAACCCTTAATTTCCATAACAAAGAAATCCACTATTACAAAAAATCAGAAACTGACCCTCTCATTCCATTAATAGATATACTCAAAGGAATACAGTAACAACAAGCAGTATCAAGTATGAGAACAATCGCAGAACAATTCAAATACTGGCAGGAGGCTCTGGACGATTTCCAGAAGAACGTGGAAAAAGACCTGGATGAAATCCGACGCTATAAAAGCGAAGTCCAGCAGATGAAAATCGACCTTATAGACCATCTGGAGAAAGGACGGTATGTCCGCGACGACCAGCGTGTCATCATCTCCGCTCCGGAAATCATCATCGGTAATGTCGATAAGAGCGGAACGCTGTGCGGCAGCAATTCCAGGATTATTCTCCGGGGAACAAACATCTCTCTGGACGGCGTAGGTGCAGGCGCTTCCGGTGTGGGAAGCATTGTGAGCCGTGCCGCAAGCATCCGCCAAATCGCGGTAGATCCGGGAATGGACGGACAGGAGAATGTGGCAAAAGGAATTTCAGAGATTGTCTCGCAAGCCCGGAATGTCATCATCCGAAGCGAAAAGCAGGCTAATGATGTCTTTCCGACGTATGGTCTTAGCGGCACCGACGGCGGCATCACCCTCTCTACCGACGGACAAATCAGCCTGAACGCGACACTCCCCTGCGAAACGCTCAAAGAAAGACTGGAACAAGAAGAGACAGCGCTGACCACGCAAACCAATGACCTCAAGAAGGAAGCGAGCCAGGCCAAGTCGGAAGTGTCGTCGCTCATCTCGCAAATAGACAAGCTGTTCGACCAGGACCTTATGAACCTGGACGAAACAATGACCCGAACGAACTACATGGACATCGAGGAACTGCACGAGGAAATCCGGAACATATCCGGCACCATCTACACCTCGATGACCCGTTACTTCAACGTCCTCTCCCGCCTTGCCGAGGCGAACCGCCAATTGAACAGCATCAAGGAGCAGAAAGAGGCGGCAGGCCAGTTGCAGTCTTCGTTCAAAGAGAAAAGTACCGATACCTTCATCTCGCTCCGCTCCGAAAGCATCAGCCTCACCTCGACCGACGGCGACGGCAACCTGCGCACCAACGACGACGCGGGCATCGGACTGGCAGGCAAGGAAATCAGCCTTACCTCCTACGGCAACGACGGTGCCCTGATCAAGGACAGCGGCATCTATATGGGCTCGCAGGACGTGGAAATCAATACCGCCAACCCCAAGATAGCGGACAAGAACACCGACCTGCCGGCTGAAGGCAGCGTACGCGTCGTCTCGAAGGCAATCCAAGTAGAAGCCGTGGACTACGAGACGAAGGACGACAAGACCGAAGAAAAGAGCCTGACCCAAGAAGGCTCGTTCACCCTGCGCGCCGAGAAAATCAACCTCAACGCCACCGACACCGAAGGCAAGGCTACCGGAACGATTGCCGCCAACGCCAAGACGGTGGAAGTGAAGGCAATGGACGTGGATAAGGAGAAGCGCACCGACAAGGAACTGGCCGCAGGCAGCAGCCTGCTCCTGCTGGCAGAAAAAGTCTATGCGGGAGCAAGGGACAAGAAGGCGCGGAGCAAGAGTGTGCAGGTAGCCTCGGATAAGGTGGGCCTCTTCGGCGACACTACCGTCGAGCTGCAACAGGACGGCAAGGCCATCCTGCAACTGAGCGGCGGCGACGCCGCGCTCTCCGGCAGCAAAACGACCCTCTACGGCGAGATGACCTCGCAAGGCAAGACAACGTTCAAGTCCGACGTCACCGCCGGAACAGTCGAGATGAAGAACCTGAAGGTGGATTCGTCGTTCAAGACCCCCTACACCACCGAAGGCGTCTCCGTGCCCGACGCGCCGTCTACCGCCAAGCTGAGTGCGAAACTGAGTGAAGAAGAACTGAAATCGAACAACGGATAAAAACGGAAAAATTATGGCAAAATATGTTTGTATGGGTGCCACGCTGAAGTGCACGTTTGGTATGACCCCTTCTTCATTAATGGTAACGGTCCCCCTGCGGCCGATGATCCAGAACAAGCCGAAAGCCACCATCATGGACTTCGCTCCACTGGTTAATATTCTGCCCTTCGGCATGTGCCAGTCACTGAGCAACCCCACGGTGGCCTCCGCCACCTCGGCCGCGATGGGAGTCCTGACGCCCATGCCCTGCATTCCGGTAATCGTGGCTCCCTGGGCACCGGGCGGCAAGCAACTGATCACCAACATGCCGGCCCTGCTGGACAACTGCAAGCTGATGTGTGCCTACGGCGGCAGCATCTCCATCAACATGCCCGGCCATACGTGCGACTCGCAGGGGAAATAATCCCCTGCCCGCCGTTACAGGCCAGGCACTTTTTATTCTTTGCCGGTAAACTGGCTCAGGTCCAATTTCATGCCTTTGTCTTCGCCACGAGCGGCCTGACGCTCGCTCTCGGCCTGTTCGGCCTCTGCCTTCTTCTTCAGATAATCCTGATAAGCCTCCTCTATCTGCTTTTCCTTCTCCTCTCGATAGGACTTGCATATATCCTTTATCTGGTCATACACCTTCTGGAGTTCCTCCTTCGCCTCGTCCATTTCCTCGGGCTTGGCACCGACCAGTTGCTTGGCGATCTTCGCGCCATACGCGGCATTTACCGCATCAATCTTGCCTGTCATTTCCTCGTAAATGGCCTTCACGTAATCCATGCCCGCATCATGCCGGTCGTCGTTCACTTCGGGCATCGTGCACAGGACGTACCGATCCCCTTCTCCGTCCGAGGACTCCTCTTCTCCGTTCTCCTCGCCGTCCTCGTCCATCGGTTTCTGTTTGATCTTATAGTCGGGATGTGCCTGGGTCACAGCCTTGCAGATGGCAAACAGGTAATCCTGTTCCTTGGGAATCAAGGCGAACTGATCGTCCTGGGGTAACGCCACATCGGCCACTTCTTCCAGATTCATCCGTTCACCGCCCACTTCGACTTCGACCGTCAGGAGGGCGGCCGGCTCGGCCTTCACACCGAAGTGCATGAACTGGTAGTTCATATACACCGCATATCCGTTCATTTTCTGCTGGGCTTCCTGCAACAGCTTATACACAGTCATTCTCATCTGTTTTCCTTTTGGTTATTTATTATTTCAGTTTCAGTTTCACGTTCACAATGTCATTTCCCTTCAGACGGACGAGCGTCTCGGCCGCCTTGCGCCCCTTGACCAGCCGGAGGCGATAGGTGCGATCGACGGGCAGGTTACGCAGTACACAAGGAGCAAAGCCTGCTGCGAGGCCGTTCAGGAAAACGGCCGCATCCACCTCATCGCACGACACGTTCAGCAATCCGTAATCGGCCAAAGGCGAAATGAGGTTCAACTCCACGCTCTTCCCCGCATCCACCCAGAAGAAGTCGGTGCGCGAGTCCAGCCCCTCCTTCTTCGAGCTGACGGCATAAAAGCCCGGCGCCAGCTTTCCCCGCCATTCGCCCTGCCCCACCTGCTCGCGGTTGAGCCAGATTTCGGTGTCGGCGTCGAAAGCGGTAATATGTACGTCGGCCCATTGTTCTGGCTGTACCTGAAGGCTGTCCGAAGCCAAGGAGTCTGCCAAAACCTCATTCGGGAACCCAAGCGTCTCTATGGTCTGTCCTGGCTGCGGGAACGGACGCAACTCGATGCCATGCAGGTCGACCACCTTACGCTCTGCGTTGGCCAGCTCCAACCACTGTTCGTAGTAGAGCGAATCGCCTTGGTCGACGGTCAGCCGATATCGGCCGGGCATCAGACGTGACGTCTCGATGCGCTGCGTCCCCAACGGCTGCCCGTCCAGGCAGATGCGGGCATCGGGCCAGTCGGTTTCTACGGTCAGGTAGGCATAAAAAGGCTGCAACACGTAGCGCTTCTCAAAACGGGCGGAGTCTGTCAGTTCGATGGTATCGTTCAAGGTCTGGTAGAAAGGCGACTCAATACGGCAAGCATGCCAGCCCAAAGGTAAGTAAAGAGAAAGGTTGCCATCCAAAAGAGGATGGATAACGGTATCTACGTAGACGATGGCATGTTCGGGCACCGTCGAAATCAGCGCCCACTGCTTCTGCTGACGGAACTCTTTCTCCAAACTTTCAGTATGGAGATAGGCATGATAGTGCTTTTTCTTTTTCAACACGCCGTCGGGCACCTTCCAGGCCAGCTGCCCGTAGACGGGATGCTTGATGACGAGGAAGCTGGTACGATGGGGCAGCGTCAGGGTGACCATTCCTTCTCCTTCGGTCGTGGCTACAGATGCATCTTCCACGAAAAACTGGAAACCCTTCTCGTTAGTAAAAAAGTCGAGCAGAGCTTGCCGTTTGTCTGTCGTAAAAGGCGCCTTTTGCAGGAACGGCCTCTTGTAGCGTCCGAAATCCTCGACGCGCATCCGCTGCGCCATCACGGGAAAAGCCGTCATGCACCACAGAATTATGATCCACCCATATCTCATGCGTACTGTTTCTGAAATCATACCTTGCAAACATACGGAAAAATAACGGAATAACCGACGCTGCTCTCCGATTTTCTTCAAGGGATATCGGCATTATTCCTGTATAAAATGCCACTTTATACTCATAACTATGAACTTTAGCTTCGTCATGTAGATAGTTAGCAAGCGAAAGAAGGCTATTGTCCAAACAAGAGAAAGCAGCCATTTGTCCAGCTTAAAGCATTGCTTTATCCGACTCCAAACATTGCTTTATGAATATATCCAAACGGTCAATATTTCACTGACAGATAACTCTCCCTCAAACAAAAGATAAGTCATTTCTCCCGTTTTATCCTTCACCGTTTCACAATGAATGGTAACCGATTGTAAACAAGGCAATAATGGTGAAACATACCCGTCTCATGTGAAACCAGACACAAGTTTCACAAGAAACCGCTAATTCACACCGAATTACGATGAAACTTCACAAAAGAAATGGAAATAATCTTGTAAAAGAAGGCTTTTTACAGGTTTTCAGCCAAATATTGTCTCAATCGTTTGGGGGCTTTCCTGAATATTTGCTACATTTGAGCAGCCAAACCACAGAAAGCATCTTGCAATGAAAGAAAACGACCCGATACCGACCTTAGCTCCCACATGGGGCGCGGACGTGTTCCCGCTGCTCTCTTGGCTCAAGCAGGAGCGGCTGGACCGAGCCAATGTGATGGTAGTGGGTTGCGGTGCCCTTGGCAACGAGGTGCTGAAAAACTTGGCTTTATTCGGTGTCGGTCACGTGGTCGTTGTGGACTTCGACACCATCGAACCATCGAACCTGACCCGCTCCATCCTCTTCAGTCGGGCAGACGCCGAAGCCCGTCGCCCCAAAGCGACCGTAGCGGCAAAGCGCATCCGCGAAATCAATCCATCCATTCAAGTGCTGCCACTCGAGAGCGACATCTGCCACGATGTCGGACTGGGCCTGCTACGACGGATGGATGTCGTCGTGGGCTGCGTGGACAACCGCTGGGCGCGCTATTGCCTGAACCGCTTGTGCATGCGTGCCGGTGTGCCTTGGGTAGACGGCGGCATAGACGGACTGGAAGGCACAGCGCGGGTGTTCGTGCCTGGCAAGAATTGCTACGCCTGCAATCTGGGGCCTGAAGCGCTGAAGGACATGTCGTACCGCCTTTCATGCAGTGCGGCCATCCGACGAAATGAACAGGCGAACCGCGTGCCGACCACGCCGGTAATCGCTTCCGTCATCGGTGCCGTAGAAGCACAGGAAGCCATCAAACTGCTACACCCCGATGAACTGGCCAGCGGAGAACTGACCTCGCTATGCGGAAAGATGTTCTATTACGAAGGTCAACACCTGGCCGCACGTATCGCAGACTTTACGGGTTACGACGAAGAATGCCCCGTGCACGACCGATGGGAACCGATAGAAAAAGTAAACCTCACGACGGACAGGCCGATTGGTGAGACACTGGACAGCCTGGCTGGGCAATTGGGATGCCGGGACGTGGAAATCGTACTCAGAGACCACAGCTTCGTGGACTACCTGACCGTACGGAAAGACGAGCGAAAAGTAACCGCCCTGCTTCCCGACTATGCCATCGCCCGTTTTCTGGAAGAAGAACCCACCCTACGCCAGCTTCCTTTCCACGCCCTCTACCAACATGAGATAAAAACTGTCGACAGGGATTTTCCCTATCGGGATCTGACTCTGTCACAGATCGGTATTCCGCCGTGGAGCGTCCTGCATGTGCGGACAGAAAACGGCAGCCGCTACGTAGAGCTGGCCGACGAACGAAATTACTCAACCTTCTTATATCAAAACAGACAGGCATGATGAACGAGACAAAACCATTTGACATCAGTGCGGAATTCCTCTTGAATTACCTCTTCCCTGACCACACAGACCAGTGGCAAGCGGAATGCGCCGGCGCATTCTATCGGAACTACAGCCCGGATATCCTGTCGTTCGAAGAGGACAAACGGACGGTACGCCTGGCTCGCGACGGTTTTCTGCGGTTACTCCCCCAAGGAGTTATCGCTCCCGACAACGCCCTGAAAGGAAAGGGTTTCGAACAGAAATACGAACAACTCAAAAAGAAAGAGGAACTTCTGAAAGATCTCTTCAAGCCTGTAGACACCCTGAACTTCAGATTCCGACTCCACATTGAGAAAGAAACCTCACAACTGTCGGGCGGGAAACTGGCCCTGCTGCTCAAACACTATTTCGGCTACGACCTGGAGAAGGAAGAAAATCCATACATCCGAAAAACAGCCCCGCTGCTTCTCCTCATCAGCCACCTGCGCGCTGATTTCGGTTTCTTGCGAACCCTGCTGAAAAGCCTGTTCGACTGCCCTGTAGAGATGACGACCGGCCGATATACGTGGGACGAAGGCATCGGCTATTCACAACCCGCCATCACCTTCCATCTGATTGTCCCAGACCTGACAACAGAAGCATACAACAAGCTAAAAGCGGCCGTAGATCCGTTTGCCGACTTTATTCGCGAATGGTTCATTCCCTTCGACACGCATTGCACCATTGCCATCAAACATCATGAGCGCCCCTTTACCCTGGGTAACGCCCTGACACTGGACTACAATACCGAGACATCAACCCAGCATATTGACACTAACAGGAACCCATTATGAATATCAACTCAAGAATAGACTGGAAAGCCGGCATGGCAATCTCCGCCCAAACTTTTCTGGAACTGGACGAGAACCTGCGCCACAGACAACAAGCGGCAACCCGAGCCGTCAACGGAAATGAATTCGGCCTCATACCTTTCACCGAATTCGACAGGCAAGGCGGTTTCGTCCGCAACAAACTGGAAATAGACCACCTGGCTTGTATGGCTCTACTCCCTTCCGGAAAAATTCTGCACATCGACGAAAAGGTTGTAGTGACCGTCCCGCTGGTGTATGGCAACGAATACTACCTGGCCTGCGGTTTCGGCGAAAAGGAAGTGGAATTCGACGTAAAGGAGGTACCCTTTGTACGGCCCGAATACACATACGGCATCTATTCCCTGAGCGAACTGGAGGGGACAGACCTTTTCCCGGTCATGAAATTCAAAGTCAGCGACGGTATCTTTTCCATCGACGAATCTTACATTCCTCCTTGTCTATATCTATCGTCTAACAACCGCTTCCAACCGTATTTGGAGCAACTCACAAAGCAAGTCAGCTTACTGGCCGAACATCCGAATCTGGAGTCTGGAGAAGGGAAACGTGCTTTCCAACGCTATGCCTATCTGTTAAAGAGTTATGATACTCAAGGCAGGACATGCCCTTTCATCCAACTGACCTACGAAATAGCCCAAGCCATAGACTACTATATCGTTACGCCAAACACCGAGACACCTGTAACCATACCGGCTTATTCGGGATATGACATCGCAAACTGGCTGGACTGGTTGGACAGCTATCTGCATAACGCGGCAGGCACCCTCGACAAAGTAGTCCTGGAAGACCACTCCATCGACTTTGACGAGTTGAAAGCACAAATCAAGGCGGAATTGTACGAACAATTGCGCCCTGAACTGTACGAACAACTTTACACTGAACTTAAGGCCAAACTCTATGCCGAGATTTCCGAAGACCTGACTGTCCGCCTGACCGACTACATCAACCAACAACTCAAGACCGAACTACATGACCTGTTGTCGGGAGAATTGTCGGAAGAACTGTACGAATGCCTGTACAAGAATCTGTATGAAAGCCTGTACAATGCTCTATATGTCCCAGTAGAAAAAGAAGAGGATGAATTCACACCATTAATTTAAAAGTATGTCATGAACGTTTTACTACCTTTGCAAGTAACAAACGGACGTCTGGCCTACGCTTCCAAGTCGCAAATGGCCATCGACGCGTTCATCGAACTGCTGCTGAGCACACCGTGTGGAGGCTGTGGGGCAGATCCTGAATTCGGATTTATATTCAACAACCTGAAATTCGAGATATTCAACGAAAAGGAAGGGGTCATTTATGACTCATTGCCACAGGACAACTCAAACTCGAAACTTTACGACAAGAAGGTTTCGGGAAACTCCAAAAACCTCAATACATTTGCGGTAGACCTGAAAAAAGCTATCGAACAATACGAGAAAAGGCTGACTGAAGTTTCCGTTTCCATGACATACCTTAAAAACCAAAAAATGATTCAAATCGTCGTTGAAGGCATACTTATGGAGACCAATGAACCCTACAAGTACACAACCAGCATCAACCTCTGGAACTGACTTCCTTCAAGAAACGTCCTGACCATAACTTAAATGAGACAGAAATGAAACAGACGATATTCAATACACGCCAAAGGGCAAAAGAAATCATCAAAGAAGCCATTGCCGTTTGGGAACAAAGCACCAACAGCGAACACCTGGAAGGCATTGAGCAAGATCCGGTTTTCTCCCTGTTTCTGACAGCGCTGGCCTATCAGGCTAACGAAATCGACAATGAAATCGAACAGCTCAAGGCCGAAATCCTTTATGAGCTGGAACAGATGCTCGTCCCCTACGAACGGACTCATGCACTCCCGGCAACGGCTGCCGTAGAAGTGACACCCAGTGAAAGCATCTCAATCCAGACACTGGACCATCGAACGGTCTTCTCCCTTCAGGACACACCGTTCACATTTATTCCACTTCTCAGCACACGGGTATTCAACTGCAAGATATCCTCGATAGTCCGTATGGACAACCGCCGCTGGAAAGTGGGCCTGCAATTCAAAGAACCGGTCAACAACCTGTCTGGCATGACCTTCCTAATCGGCAACCCTCATTTCCAAGATCTGAAGGTTTTTGCCAACGGCCACCCGCTTCCGCTCATCAAGCCGTGGGATTACGCCGATTTGCCCCTGGACAGATGCTTCTCGCTGGAAAACCTGCTCTACAACGAATCGCCCATTTTCCAGCCACGCCACATCTGGTTTGATTTATTTGCGAGACAAAACGTACGACTGTTTGCAATAGATACTTACAAAACCCCGTCGGCCACATCCCTATCAAACGAAAGACTGGAACTGGTTTTCGAATTCTTTGGCATTGACGACCAGTTCCTGTTCGACAAGGAACTGTTGTCGCTGAACTGTACTATCCTGGCCAATGCCTCCATAGCATCTGCCAACCTTTCGTCCAGTTCTCCCATCACGCGCCTAAACGGTGCAAGCGACTTTTCCACATACTGGCAATTCCTGCATCTGCTCCGACCTGCAGATACGCAAATGTTCAAAGAGGAACCCATTGAAATCCGTAAAATGACAGCCAGCCGTTTCAATCCTGAGCATCTGGTCAAATTGGCCACTACGCTTATCAACCGCTTTTCCTCCGATTATTATGCCTTTCAGGGTATCGACTCCCTTCGAGAAGGAAACTTCATGGACAGCTTCTACTCTCTGCTGAAAAAAATGTCGGAAGGATTGGCCAAGACTCCGAACATTTATACGCCGACCCTCTATCTGATGCTCAAGAACGACAACGGTTTCCGTCCCAAAGACAAAAGTCTCCACATAGACTATCTGGTCACTAACGGTAGCGCTGTCAACAGCTTGCTGAACAACAGAAGCCGGTTCAATATCCTGGCAAACGGCTACTTTACAGATGTCAAGCTGGTTGCCGAACCTATGCCCGGCTTTGACGAAGTGCAGAACACGGACGCCGAAAACCTACTCACGCGCTACTACCTGACCACCAACGATCGAATTGTGACACCTGCTGATATCAAAATCTTATGTTATAACGAACTGGGTACCCGCTTTGGCATCACAAACGATATGATAACAAGCATAAGAGTCAGAAACAACCGCCACACGGAACGCTACCATTGCGGCTTGGAGACTCAGGTTTACATATCCCTGAAAAACGATCCCTACATCAAACGAAACTTTCAGGAGAAAATACCAATGACCGAAATGTTGTTGCAAAAAATGATTGAAGTAAGAAGCACCAACATCCTGCCGGTTCAAGTCAGCATCGAGATCAGTTAGGAAGGCGATTGGAAAAACGTCCGACAAACAGAGCTATTGAGAACTCTTAATTTATTATTTTTGCAATCCAAACAAAGACGTAACAATGGAAGATTTCTTTTTAGACATCGTATATAAAGACAAAAAAGTAAGGTTCCGCATCATGAACCCACAGGCTCCCCTGAGTACCCTGATGAACAATCTGCGTCATGCCATCGGGAAAGACGGACGGCTTATCTTCGATTTTCCATCGATAGACCCGACAGGGGCTCCTTTAGACTATTTCTTCGGGAAAGAGGACACCGCGACTCACGAAACACGCGTACTCAGACCCAGGATTGGAAAAACAGACCAGACGTTGGCAGATTACAACGTCAACAATGGAGATACCGTTTTTCTAATTCCTGACCCCTTCCCCGGATAAAGAGTCATACACCCTAACAGAATTCAGCATGCGAACATATCCCACGAATTGGCAAGAGTACTCTTCTCAACAATTGAATGGAAGAAATCGGAGACTGCTCCATGAATGGAGCCAACTGGATCGTGCCCTTGAACGACGAAACGAAATGGAGTATCAAATTATCAGACGTAATGAACAAGGCCTGCCCACAATGTATCTGATAACCTATCATATCCGCTCCATTTGCAATGTAGAACAACTTGAACGATTGAACGAGCCAGGCATAGCCAACAAGCCTATTTTCGCTTCAACCTTTCGCATGCGTATCTACCTGCCCGAGAATTACCCTTGCGTGGATGCACCTGCCGAATTTTATTTCCTGACTTACGATAAAGAAGGCCAAGCAATCCCTCATCCATGGCATCCCAACATCCGATATTTCGGAGACTTTGCGGGAAGGGTATGCCTGAATAGCCCTGACACTTACTCCAGCCTGGCCTGGTGCGTAGAGCGTATTGGACACTATCTGACTTACGACCGTTATCACGCCATTCAAGAACCTCCCTATCCGGAAGACTTGAAAGTGGCAGAATGGGTAGTCAAACAAGGAGAGCCTCAAGGATGGGTTTATTTCGATCAGCAACCCGCTTTAAAATAAGGCAATAGAATAACTATTTTTCAATTTAAATTCGTATTTTTGTTCATACATTTAAATGCTGAAACATGAAATTCCTGAATAATGTCATATATGTTCTCATTCTATTTTGCTTCAGCTGTAACCTGAAGGCACAAACAGTCAAGCAAATAGAAGTGGCAGGAAACGCCCCATACGTGGATCACATCTCACTTATACCGGGAACAACCGACATGGACCTTCTGGTAAAAATCAGCTTCAATGAGTCCAGCAACAAACTGACAGTCAACCTAATATCCTATCGAAAGCTTTTCGTTTTCCAAGATAACGTACGCTACTCACATGCTGTCCGCTTTCGCAAACTCCGCCCCAACAGACTGCCCTACGTGGTGGAATCGGATGAAAAGGCAAGATACAAGATGATGAAACCCTTGAGAAAGTCCATCAAGCCCAAAAGAAAACACATTTTCAAGCAGTGGATTGAGTATGAGGGACTTCAACCACAGCCGACCGAATACAAGATGGTGAACGACTACATTGAACAAACATTCGACATTCTTCATGAAGTGGCCGATGTATCTATCACACTCAGAGATATACTCGTCATGAGCGAACAAACAGGTCGAAAGAAAATTAAATACAACCTTTTTTTCCAAACGGACTTGAACCGCAAATACAACATTTCTATCAAAAGAGACCCTTGTTTTGGAAAAGAAGAAGAGATACAGGCTGCAGCAACCCTGCTCGAGAACATCAGAGCAGGATATACCACACTCGACCAAAAATTCGGCCAGCATTCCAACCTGAAGAGTCCTGAAAGTGAAGGAATATTCAATGAAATGAAAGCGCTCCTACTGAAACAATACCCCAGAAAGGAAGAAACAAGCGCCTGCCCAGATATCCAATCGAGCATAGAAGCCTACAACAGCTACGTGGACGCTATCCAAAAGATGCAATGTAAATTCCAAGTTATAAGAGAAAAACAGAGCACAAAGTTTGACCTCAGCGCCGACTACATTCTGGCAACAGCCAGACAAATTGACAACAACACCAACAAATGGTTATTGAGTTCAGACGAGATTGAGAAAAAAGACCTGGAAACTGCATGCAAACAAGCTATAGCCCTGATTGAAGCGCACGTGCAACGAGCGACAGAAGTCAACCACGACCAGCAGGCAGCCCTCAACATATTCAACAAAGCCAAAGCTTATTTCCGCCAAACCTGCCAAAAGAAATAACGCGTATGAAAGAATTGAGACATCACATACGGCTACTGTTCTGCCTATGCATCGGAATGGTTTTCTCCTGCACCCAAATCTGGGGGCAGGATGAATCAAACAGCTTTGTTGACGAAATGCATCTGCTGGAAATAGAAAGCCGCATGCTCAGCTTTTATCAGGAACTCAAAGATATTTCCGCCAGGGTTGGACAATATACATCGAACGAGCAGCTTACGGAAGCCAGCCAAAAAGTGACAACAATCGACGCCAAATGGAATACCTATTACCAATCGAGGCAGATCGAAATAGCCGAAGACGATTCCCTGCTGCAGATTGTTGCCGACTATCAACTGACCAAACAGAACTTGCTGGACTCGATTGCCATTCAAAAACACTTCTTCGATGCACAAAAAGATTTTGCAGATGCAGAAGTTTTTTTTCAGGCACAAGACAGCGCTTATGCCAAGCTCTATAAGACAGCAGTCGAATATTCACTGATTAAAGCATTGGCTGCCGAACTCGAAAAGGTGAAAGGGAAAGAACAGCTGGTGTTCGCGGAAATTCAAAGTCACTATGACATTGCCAAAAACCTGTCGGAGGAGTTCAAGAACCTCCTTCCCCGTTTCCAGCCGATAGAAGAAAAGTACATCGAACTGAAAAACATATCCGATAAAATACAGGCCTTGGAATACAAGCCCTGGCTACAGCGAATAAAAGACTATTTGTATAGCCTGGCTGCAGTAGCTATGATATTACTGTTTCTCAACATGCTGCAAGCCAAACTGAAAGCGCTCAAGCAGGCACGAGAGAACGCAAAGAAACTCCGTGAAATGATGGACAAAGACAATAATGACTATCCGACTATCTAATGAAATTATAATCCGAAAATAATCCGCAACAATGAAAAGCCGCCACATCATATCGCTTCTGTTAGTGTCACTCCTCGCCTTGTCGGGCTGCGATCAATTCAACGTCACCAACAATGCGTCCAAGCAAGATTTAAACATCAACATCACCAAAATAGAATTTGAGCCAGACCACAAACGTTTCCATCTGAACGTAGAGATAAACGACACCCTCACGGCAATGTTGCTGAGCAGCAACGCCGACAGCATTCATTTCGAAACAAAAGAATTTTTAAAAAACAACACCTACGATCCGAAAACCCAGCCCCAACTGGAAAGTTATGAAAACCTTAAACTGAAAGAAATTAACGAGTTAAAATTAGACGCACTTTTCCTGATTGACCTGACATTGGATTCCATTGCGATCAATCAACAAAATCAGATCATCAAAAACCTGGCAAAACTCTTTGCGCTGGATCATCTTCATGTAGCCTTCATGAAAAATGGTGAAGTGACTCCAACCATGATTGCGACAGATTATGTCATGAACAACTATTTCAAATGTGAGCCAGGAGAAAAATACCTCTATCGCGCCCTTTCCTCCAAAATAGACGAGTTCAAAAAGGATTCTTCCGAATATGTCGAGAGAGTCAAAAACACTCCATCGACAGGCCTTCTTGCCTCCGCACGAAAAATCATGTTCATCTTCTCTGACGGAAAGGTCTACAACCATAACAAACCCATTGACCCCAAACACTTCGAACTGCAACACCAAATCATCCAACAAATAGATACAACCCAAACATTACCTATCTTCTATTTCAACCTGGAAAAAGGGAACGAAGGCTACGACGTAGGAGAAAAACAAGACATGCTGGCCAGCCAGGCAGATGAAGAGTCCCAAAACTTCTTGACAGCGCTTTGCCATAAAAGTGGAGGTAAATACATCAATGCCTCCAACCAACAACTGAAATTGAACGACATACTGCATTTGTTCAACAATAATTATATTGACTACACCTTCAACTATGTAAATCCTGACTACAAGATTTACAGAGGAATGGAACGCAAGCTTCAGATTACCTGCTACTCAGGCGACAGCCTGGTTGCTTCCGACTATATTTCCTACAATGTAGGAAGTATCTACAATCCTGTCATTATCAATGGCTCAACAACGCTTCAAATCATCCTTCAAGGCTGTTTGATTGGCATAATAACCATTCTCTTGCTCTATCTGATTTTCCAATTTATTTTACCAGCCATCAGCTATTGGTTGTTCAAGAGAAAATACGTAACCCGATACACTGGTAAGAACATGAGTTACAACGGAATGTTGATTGAGCAATCCTGCTATTTCTGCAAAGCTCCCTTTGTGGAAGGTGACGAAATCGTTGCAAAATGCCGGCATATACTTCACAAATCCTGCTGGGACGAAAACGAATACCAGTGTCCAGAATACGGAAGACATTGCAAACAAGGACGGCACTACTATAACTCAAGAAACTTGTTTGATCCACACAATGCTTCGTTTTACCTCGCGTGGATCATCGCCGGAGCCTTTGCAGGCCTTATTGCCTGGATAAACTTTACAGCCAACGTCCATAACAACGAGAATTTGTTACTGGTAAAACTCATATACCTCATTTTTGGTGTAGATTCAGGTTCCCCACAAATCACCACGCTTGTAGAAGAATACGGCAGCCACCTTCTGTTCCTGCCATTCTACGGTCTGAACATTGGCTTTTTCCTGACTTTCTCATTAAGCCTTCTGACCAGCCACGGCCGTTGGCTATGGAAAAGGACATTGCAAATCATTGCCCGATCGCTCATTGGAGGTCTTTTCAGCTACCTGTCATTCTTCATTGGATGCGTCATCTCCATAGCACTGAACTTCAAGGACAATTCCTTCCTCGTCGATTGGATTCCCTGGATGTTGAGCGGACTCGTCATCGCATCAGCAGTGGCCTATGGAACTGACATCAAATTAAAGAAGGCATTGATCGGTGCGGTCATCTCTATCATTTTCGGACTGGGGTCCATGTACTTGTGGTCATTCTCCTTCAACGCCCAGGTCGATACACGTGAATTCCTGCTCCTAAGCTACATGATCTACTGCATCGGATTTGCCATCAGCGTAGCGGCCACGTGTCCGAAGTCCGAACGATACTTCCTCCGAGTAGAAGGGCCTATCAAGGATATGGATATCGCAATCTATAAATGGATGAAAGCACCTGAACAATCGAAAAGAATATTGATTGGCAAGTCGGTCAACTGTGACCTGCAAATGACGTGGGACATCACCAGCCCCATCGCACCCGAACAGGCCGAAGTGAGAATGGTAAACGGCTACCTTTACCTGACAGCACTGGAAGAGGGCATCCTATTCAACAAGAAGCCACTGAAAACAAACGTCAGGAAGAAACTTTATCATGGAACCAAGTTCGTCATCGGAAAGACGACGTTCACCTACTTGGAAAAAGATCTGTAACCACTATTCCCCCGTTAGTCGGGTAAAGAAAAAGGCTGTATCAAGAACCTCGATCACTGCTAGTTCTTAATACAGCCTTTTTTCAGGAACAAAAGACCGTTTTTACTCGTTCATCAGATAGTTTTTGAACGCAGCAAACTCTTTCGACATCGCTACGCTTTTCTTTTCGCCTCTCATGAAAGCCTGCAATTTGGCAGGAATTTCCACTTCTTCGCCGATGATCTTCTCTACCGTATCCTTGAACTTGGCGGGATGGGCCGTCTCCAGGAAGATACCGGTTTCGCCCGGCTTCAATCCTTCGGACAGGGCACGATAGCCACAAGCACCATGCGGGTCGAGCAGGTAATGATGCGCCTGCCATACGTTCTTCACCGTTTCAGCTATCTGTTCGTCGGTATAGGTAGCCCCACTGATGTCGGCACAGATAGCGTCATGGCTATTGCCATAAAGATCGAGCACACGGGCAAAGTTGCTGGGCGCACCCACATCCATGGCATTGGCAATGGTAGCCACCGACGGACGAGGTGAATAGACACCTGTCTGCAAGTATTTGTAGAAGATGTCGTTACGATTGTTGGCGGCGATGAAGCGCTTTACGGGCAGCCCCATGCGTTTGCCAAAGAGCCCTGCCGTGATGTTTCCGAAATTGCCGCTGGGTACACAGACAACAACGTTATCGACTTTACCCGCCTTCTTCAGTTGAGCGTAGGCGTAGAAATAATAGAAGGCCTGCGGCAGGAAGCGAGCCACGTTGATGGAGTTGGCGCTCGTCAGCTGCATGTGGGCGTTCAGCTCCTTGTCCATGAAGGCAGCCTTTACCAGTGCCTGGCAATCGTCGAAAGTGCCGTCCACTTCGAGGGCGGTGATGTTCTGCCCGAGGGTCGTAAACTGTTTCTCCTGTATCTCGCTCACCTTGCCTTTGGGATAGAGCACATAGACGTGGATACCCTCCACACCCAAGAAGCCATTGGCCACTGCGCTGCCTGTGTCGCCCGAAGTGGCTACCAGTACGTTGACCTGCTGCTTGCCCTCCTTGCGGATGAAGTGCCCCAGCAGACGAGCCATGAAGCGGCCGCCTACATCCTTGAAAGCCAGCGTAGGGCCATGGAAAAGCTCCAGCGAATAGATGTTGTCCGACACGGGCACCAGCGGTGCGTCGAAGCTCAGCGTGTCGCAGACAATCTGCTTCAAGGTGTCGGCCGGTACGTCTTCACCAAAGAAGGCATCGGCCACACGGCAGGCAATCTCCTGAAAGCTGAGATCCTCGATGTGGTCGTAAAACGATGCGGGCAGCGACTTGATGACATCGGGCATGTAAAGCCCCTTGTCTGCGGCCAGTCCTTTGACAACGGCCTCTTCCAGGCTGACATTGCGTTCCTGTTGGTTGGTGCTATAGTATTTCATGTTTTTTCGGTATTTGGGTTATTTCATAAATTCGTTCATAAACTCGTCTTCCTTCATCAGGCCATAAGCGCCATTACAGGCAGCCACTTCGTCGAAGGTCTGCACCTCGTCGGGTTCGATGCCCGGATACCAGATGAGGAAAGGTACAGGTTCGGCCGTATGCGTGCGCAGTTCGCAGGGCGTGGGATGATCGGGCAGGACAGCAATGGCTATCGGTTCGTCCCAATCCTTCACCACCTCGTAGATGGGGCCAATGGCGCGACTGTCCAAGTTCTCGATGGTGCGTATCTTCAAGTCCACATCGCCCTCGTGGCCCGCCTCGTCACTGGCCTCCACATGAAGGTAAACGAAGTCGTCGGTCTTCAGCGCCTCGAGCGCAGCGGCAGCCTTGTTTTCGTAGTTGGTATCATACAGGCCAGTAGCGCCCTCTACCGTCAGACGTCGCAAACCTGCATAGTAACCGATACCATTGATCAGGTCGACGGCTGAAATGACACTGCCCTTACGGATTTGGGGATATTTCTCGGCCAGCGGCTCCATCTGCGGACGATAGCCAGGGCTCCATGGCCAGATGCTGTTGGCAGAATCCTTCCCCTCGGCCTTGCGCTTCAGGTTGAGCGGATGGTCTTCGAGCAATTCCTGTGAGCGCACGATCAGCTCATTGATCAGGTCGGCTGTCTGCTTGGGGGTCAGTTCGGCACCGCCTTCGGGCCGGGTAATGTGTTCCGTACCTGGCATAGGCTTCACCATCAGAGGGCGGTAGGGCTTGAGCGGCACGTCGTGAGGCGGTGTACAATCGATACGTTTGTCGCCTCCCTTGATCACCAGCAGATGGCGGTACTGCACACCTGTATAGAAGTGTACCCGCTCGTTTCCCAGCTTCTCCTGAAGATACTTCACCAGTATGTCGGCTTCGGGTGTTGTGATGTGTCCCGCCGAATGGTTCTTCAGCAGGTCGCCTTCGATACAGATGATGTTGCATCGCATAGCCATCTCGCCCGGCTTCAGGTCGACGCCAATGCTGGCGGCTTCCAGCGGGCCACGTCCTTCGTACACCTTGGGCAAGTTGTAACCCATGACCGACATGTTGGCTACCTCGCTGCCCGGATGAAAGCCTTCGGCCACAGTAACGAGACGTCCTGTACGCCCCATGCGGGCCAGCTTGTCCATGTAGGGTGTATGGGCGGCCTGCAGCAACGTCTTGCCGCCCAGCGACTTGACAGGCCAGTCGGCCATGCCGTCGCCCAATATAATGATGTGTTTCATTTCTTTAATGGATAATTGAAAATTGAAAATGGAGAATTGCGAAGTGACTATACGTTCATTTTCAATTTTCCATTCTCAATTTTCCATTTATTAAACGTTCGCAATACTCATGATGTCGGCAAAGACGCCAGCGGCCGTCACACTGGCTCCTGCGCCATAGCCTTGAATCATCATTGGATATTCGCGGTAACGTTCGGTGGTGAGCAGGATAATGTTGTTGCTGCCCTCCAAGCCATAGAAAGGATGGCCGATGCCCACTTCCTGCAGGCCTACCGAAGCTTTGCCATCCTCCAGACGGGCCACGAAACGCCAATGCTTCTTTTCGGCCTCGAGCACCTGGCGACGGGCTTCGAAGTCGGCATCCAATGTAGGCACTTTCTTCCAAAAGTCGTCCAAGGAACCTTCGAAGAAGTCGTCGGGCACGAAGAGGTGTTTCTCCACGTCGTCCTGCTCCAGACGGTAACCGGCTTCACGCGCCAGGATGACCAGTTTGCGGATAACGTCCTTGCCGCTGAGGTCGATGCGCGGATCGGGTTCGGAGTAGCGCTCCTCCTGCGCCATGCGGATAGTCTGGCTGAAGGGCACGTCGGCACTGATCTTGTTGAAGATATAGTTCAGCGTTCCGCTCAATACGGCCTCGATCTTCAGGATCTTGTCGCCGCTATGGATAAGGTCGTTGATGGTATTGATGATGGGCAGACCTGCGCCTACATTGGTTTCGAAGAGGTACTTCACTCCACGTTGGCGGGCTATCTGCTTCAGTTCACGATAGTTTTCGTACTCCGACGAGGCGGCAATCTTGTTAGCGGCCACCACGGACACGTTGTGTTGCAACAAGTCTTTGTAGAGAGAAGCAACGCCCGCGCTGGCTGTACAATCGACGAACACCGAATTGAAGATGTTCATACCGATAATCTCGTTACGCAACACGCCCAGCGAGCTGTCCATTCCCTTCTGCTTCAAGTCCTCGCGATAGTGCTCCAGGTCGATGCCTTCGCGGCAGAAGAGCGCTTTCGAAGCGTCGGCAATACCCACCACATTCAGCTGGAGACCGTTCTCCTGCATCAACTTCTGGCGCTGACTCTGAATTTGTTCGATGAGACTTCCACCTACCGTGCCGATGCCACAGATGAAGAGGTTGAGCACCTGGTATTCGGAAAGGAAGAACGAGTCGTGGATGACGTTGAGCGACTTGCGGAGCGACTTGCTTTCGACTACGAATGAAATGTTCGTCTCCGAAGCACCCTGCGCACAAGCTATCACATTGATACCGTTGCGTCCCAGCGTGCCGAACAGCTTGCCTGCGATACCCGGCGTATGCTTCATGTTCTCGCCTACGATAGCGACCGTAGCCAGGTTCTTCTCCGCCTGGATGGGCGAGATTTCACCCATCTCGATTTCCTTGGCAAATTCTTCGGTCAGCACGGCACAAGCCAGATCGGCGTCGGCATTGCGCACACCGATAGAAGTAGAATTTTCCGACGACGCCTGCGACACGAGGAACACGCTGATGCCGTTTTTGGCCAACGCCTTAAAGATGCGGTAGTTCACACCGATAACGCCTACCATACCCAGACCCTGGACCGTGATCAGCGTGGTGTCGTTGATGGACGAGATACCCTTGATGGGCTTGCTCTGCGGATCGGACACCTCCTGCTTGATGATGGTTCCTTCGCCCTCGGGGTTGAAGGTATTCTTGATGAGGATGGGGATGTTCTTGTGGCAAACGGGGTAGATCGTGGGCGGATAGACCACCTTGGCGCCGAAGTTACACAACTCCGTAGCCTCCACATAGCTCAGCTCGTTGATGGTGTAGGCAGTAGATATGACGCGCGGATCGGCAGTCATGAAGCCATCCACGTCGGTCCATATCTCCAACGAGTCGGCGTCGAGAGCGGCTGCGATGATGGCGGCCGTATAGTCAGACCCGCCCCGTCCCAGGTTGGTCACGTCACCTGTCGTCACGTCGGTGGCAATGAAGCCAGGCACCAGCGAACGTTTGGGCAGGTTGGCAAAGGTGCTACGCACCAGTCGGTTGGTCAGTTCCTTGTCGAGCACATGCTTGGAAAACTTCTTTTCCGTCTTGATGAACTGGCGCGAGTCAAACCATTCGGCTCCCGTCAGCTGGGCAGCAATGATAGACGAAATGCGCTCGCCGTAGCTCACGATGGTATCCGACGTTTTCTGCGACAGGTCTTTGATGAGGTAGATACCTTGGAAGATATCTTTCAGCTCGTTCAGCAGTTCGCCCACCTTATGTTGCAATTCCATCTGTTGAGGACCGGCCGGAAAAGCCTCTCTGATCATCTCCACATGGCGGAATACGATTTCACGGAAACCATCCTCGTAAGAGGCATCACCAGCCGCCGCTTTGCGGGAAGTATCTATCAGCTTGTCCGTAATGCCTCCCAAAGCCGAAACAACCACAATCACCGGCTCGTCTGCGGCCTCTACTATCTTTTTGACGCTCAAAATGCTTTTTGCGGAACCTACTGACGTTCCGCCGAATTTCATAACTTTCATTTCTCTGTATATAGATTGAAAGGGTGATACAATGTGTCGGAAGCAAACACCTCGAAAGGGTCTGCACTGACGTTCCTGAAAATGTAAAATTGAAAAAACTGCTGAAAAATAGTGTAACACGTAGAAACACAAATACTATCCCCTAACCCCTAAGGGTCATGGTACACATGGATGTCCCTGTATAAAAATAGTATCCGTTCATAGTCTCTGTTCCTTCGTTGTTTTTTTGATAGGTTGCCGCAAATATAGCAATAAAAACATTCAATCTAACACTTTTCCCCACTTTTTTGCGATAAAAGTGCAGAAAGCGCCCCAAAAAGTCAAGACAAATGTCCGAAAGCACCCTTCTATTTTTCTATTTCCACAGGCGGAAAACAGAACATTCCGCGCTACTTTTCTTTCATTTTGTCAGCACTTTAAAGAAATATAACTATATTTGCAGGGAAATCGTGAAATAAAACATTGTATGGTCGCCAATAATACTTCCGTTTTGCTAATATACACCGGCGGTACTATCGGAATGATAGAAAACCCCGAGACAGGTGCACTGGAAAACTTCAACATGGAGCAGCTCCAGAAGCACATTCCCGAGCTGCAAAACTTCGGTTTCTGCATTGACACATATCAGTTCGACCCTCCAATGGATTCGTCGGACATGGATCCTGAGGCGTGGCAACGACTGGTGCGTATCATTAGCGACCACTACGACCAGTACACGGGCTTCGTCATCCTGCACGGCACCGATACGATGGCCTACACGGCTTCGGCACTGAGCTTCATGCTCGAAAACCTGAACAAGCCCGTCATCCTGACCGGCTCGCAGCTGCCCATCGGCGTCCTGCGTACCGACGGCAAGGAAAATCTGCTGACCAGCATCGAGATAGCCACCGCCTGCCATCCCAACGGACGCCCCGTGGTACCCGAAGTCTGCATCTTCTTCGAAAACCACCTGATGCGCGGCAACCGTACCACCAAGATGAACGCCGAAAACTTCAATGCTTTCCGCTCGTTCAACTACCCCAACCTGGCGTCGGCCGGCATCCACATCAAATATAATAATGTGCAAATCCACGCCCATCCCAGCGCAGCTGCGCTGAAACCTCACTACCTGCTGGATACCAACATTGCCATCCTGAAGCTCTTCCCCGGCATTCAGGAAAACATTGTAGCCTCCCTGCTGGCCACCGAAGGGCTGAAAGCCGTGGTGCTCGAAACCTACGGCTCGGGCAACGCCCCCCGCAAGGAGTGGTTCCTACGCCTTCTGCAAGCCGCCAGCCAGCGGGGAATCGTCATTGTCAACGTCACCCAATGCCATGCCGGCATGGTCGAGATGGAACGCTACGAGACAGGCTACTGGCTGATGCAGGCCGGCGTGGTGAGCGGCTACGACAGCACCACCGAATCGGCCGTCACCAAGCTGATGTTCCTCCTGGGCCACAACTACGGCCCCGACGAAGTGCGCCGCCTGATGACTGTCCCCCTGGCAGGCGAAATCACCGTCTGACCCCTATTCCACCGGCGTCAGCTCGCCCGTCACGGAGTCGATGATGTAGCCCGACACGCGTATGTCGTGCGGGATGAGCGGATGGTTCAGGATGGCGTCCACCGTCTGTCGAACCGACTTCTCCGTATCGCCGAAGCCATAAAGCCACGACTCGAAGTCCACGCCACAGAAGCGCATCATGTCAATCGTCTCCTGCTTGATGCCCCGCGCCTTCATGTGGGCTATCATCTGTTCGCTGCTCATGTGGCACGCCCCGCAGTCGGAGTGGGCGATGACCATCACCTCCGTCACACCCAGTTCGTAGATGGCCACCAGCAGACTGCGAATCACGCTCCCAAAGGGATGTGAGATGATGCCTCCCGCATTCTTGATCATCTTCACGTCGCCGTTCTTGATGCCCAGTGCAGCGGGCAACAGCTCCGTCAGCCGCGTATCCATGCACGACAGAATGGCTATCTTCTTGTCGGGATACTTTGTCGTGATAAACCGTTCATAACCCTTTTCGGCCACAAACTGCTTGTTGTATTTCAGAATTTCATCAATCATACGTTTCCTTACCTTTTTTGAGTGAAAACTGTTTCGGAGAGAATACTTCGGCAGGCCGGCATCCGCCACACTTCTCCCCTTGCGTCGATACAGCAAAATTAAAGCTTCACTACGTAACGACCAAAAACAAGCCTCCTATAATCCCTAAAAATCTGTTAACGAAAACCGAATTTCATGTTAACAAAAACTAAACCGTTGATCTACAAGAACAAGCAGCACGCCCACTCCACACACCCCTTACAGCTGACAGTTGACAGTTTATAAAATCAGGAAGAGACAGAGAGAAAAATTGATAATTATAGTTTATATTATATATATATATATTTATATATATAATATAAAAGTTGTAAGCGTTTTTTCCAGACTGAAATTAGGAAACTGTCAACTGTCAGCTGTAAGGGAAATCCTGCAATTTCCAGCCTTACAGTTGACAGTTGACAGTTCTCGTTTTTCATTCACACACCAAATGCATTCCATTCATAAAAACACATAGTGACAGCGTAACGAAAAGAAAACGACGTCCTGCCAGCGCGAAAACGTTGTTTTCCACACTGAAAACCAATGAATTAGTTTTATTAACACAAAACAAGGTTTTTGTTAACAGATTTTTAGCGATTACAGAGGGCCAAATTTTGGACCGTACAAAAAGAAGGAGTATCTTTACAGCGTCGATAACGGAAACGACGACGGATGCCGGCCCCGGCGGAGTTCTCCGAAAAAAGAGTGGAAACGAAAGCATATACACAGAAAAAGCAACAAATGTCCGTCAACAATCGGGACAACAGAAGGAGGAAAACTGGCAGGGTGCAGCCAAACAAGAGAAGGGCGAAAAAGCCGAAAACTATGTTTTCGCTTTGTGCTTCTCCCGGTTTGCACTATCTTTGAAGCCACAATCTTTTTTAAACGTTCTGATATGGCCAAAGAAAAAACCGTGTACGTGTGCAGCAACTGCGGACAGGAGTCGCCCAAGTGGCAGGGAAAGTGCCCTGCGTGCGGGCAGTGGAATACCTTCGTCGAGGAAATCGTGCGCAAGGAACCCGTAGCCCGACGACCCGAGGCAGGCATCGCGCCGACGAAAGCAAAACCCGTGACGCTGGACGAGATAGAGGCCGCAGACGAACCCCGCATCGACCTGCACGACGCCGAGCTGAACCGCGTGCTGGGCGGTGGACTGGTACAGGGGTCGCTGGTGCTGATAGGCGGTGAGCCGGGCATCGGCAAATCGACCCTGGTGCTGCAGACCGTCCTGCGACTGACGGAGAAGCGCGTACTCTACGTCTCGGGTGAGGAAAGTGCCCGCCAGCTGAAGCTGCGTGCCGAGCGCCTGACCAAGCAGTCGTCCGACTGCCTCATCGTCTGCGAGACGTCGCTCGAACAGATCTATGTCCACATCAAGAACACCCGTCCCGACCTGGTCATCATCGACTCCATACAGACCATCTCGACCGAAGCGCTGGAGTCATCGCCCGGCAGCATCGCCCAGGTGCGCGAGTGTGCCGCCAGCATCCTGCGCTTTGCCAAGGAGACGCATACGGCGGTCATCCTCATCGGCCACATCAACAAGGAAGGCAGCATCGCGGGCCCCAAGGTGCTGGAACACATTGTGGACACCGTCCTCCAGTTCGAGGGCGACCAGCACTACCTGTACCGCATCCTGCGCAGCATCAAGAACCGCTTCGGCAGCACCGCCGAGCTGGGCATCTACGAGATGCGTCAGGACGGCCTGCGACAAGTGAGCAACCCTTCTGAACTGCTACTGAGCCAGGACCACGAAGGCATGAGCGGTGTAGCCATCGCTTCGGCCATCGAGGGTGTACGTCCGTTTCTCATCGAGACGCAGGCACTGGTCAGCTCCGCCGTCTACGGCAATCCGCAACGTTCGGCCACGGGCTTCGACCTGCGCCGCATGAACATGCTCCTGGCCGTGCTCGAAAAGCGCGTAGGCTTCAAGCTGGCACAGAAGGACGTCTTCCTGAACATCGCCGGCGGCCTGAAGGTGAACGACCCTGCCATCGACCTGGCCGTCATCAGCGCCATCCTGTCGAGCAACGTGGACACGGAAATCGAAGCCGAAGTGTGCATGGCGGGCGAAGTAGGACTCTCGGGCGAGATACGCCCCGTGAACCGCATCGAACAGCGCATCGGAGAGGCCGAGAAGCTGGGCTTCAAGCGCTTCATCCTGCCCAAGCACAACCTGCAGGGACTGGACACGCGGAAACTGCGCATCGAGCTGGTGCCGGTGAGAAAGGTGGAGGAAGCTTTCAGAACACTTTTTGGATAAGGACCTATGACATACGAATATACGATCAGAGTGCTACCCGAGGTAGCCGCCAACGAACAACAATTGAAAGCCTATCTCGTACGCGAGAAAGGCCTTGACGAGAGAACCCTCAACGCCACCCGCATCCTGAAGCGGAGCATCGACGCCCGCCAACGGACGGTCTTCGTGAACCTCACCGTGCGGGCCTACGTCAACGAAGTGCCCAAGGACGACGAATACCAGCATACGGACTACCCCAACGTGGAAGGACGCCCGCAGGTCATCGTCGTGGGTGCCGGTCCCGGCGGCCTCTTTGCCGCCCTGCGCCTCATCGAGCTGGGCCTGCGCCCCGTGGTGGTGGAGCGCGGCAAGGACGTGCGCGAGCGCAAGAAAGACCTGGCCCAGATCGGCCGCATACAGGCCGTAGACCCCGAGTCGAACTACAGCTTCGGCGAAGGCGGCGCGGGAGCCTACTCCGACGGCAAGCTCTACACCCGCAGCAAGAAGCGCGGCAATGTGGACAAGATACTCAACGTCTTCTGCCAGCACGGCGCCTCCACTTCCATCCTGGTGGACGCCCATCCGCACATCGGCACCGACAAGCTGCCCCGCGTCATCGAGAACATGCGCAACACCATTCTTCAGTGTGGCGGCGAAGTTCATTTCCAGACACGCATGGACGCTCTGCTCATCGAGGGAGACGAGGTAAAGGGTATCGAAACCAATACGGGTCAGACGTTCCTCGGCCCCGTCATCCTGGCCACGGGCCATTCTGCCCGCGACGTCTACCGCTGGCTGGCTGCCAACGGCGTGGAAATTGAGGCCAAGGGTATCGCCGTGGGCGTGCGCCTGGAACATCCTGCCACCCTCATCGACCAGATACAGTATCACAACAAGAACGGACGCGGCAAGTACCTGCCCGCCGCCGAATACAGCTTCGTCACGCAGGTAGACGGCCGTGGCGTATACAGTTTCTGCATGTGCCCTGGCGGCTTCATCGTGCCCGCCGCCAGCGGTCCCGAACAGATTGTGGTGAACGGCATGAGTCCCAGCAACCGCGGCTCGCGCTGGAGCAACAGCGGCATGGTGGTGGAGATACGGCCGGAAGACCTGGAAAATGAAGAATTAAGAATGAAGAATGAAGAATTATTGGGCGATGATAGAAATTCTTCATTCGGAAGCGCAGCTTCCATTCTTCATTCTTCATTAAATATGCTTTCCTTCCAGGAACACCTCGAACGCCTCTGCTGGCAGCAGGGTAACCGCCGGCAGACGGCGCCCGCCCAGCGCATGGCCGACTTCGTGAACCGCCGCCTCAGTGCCGACTTGCCTGAGACGTCGTACGCCCCCGGCCTGATTGCCTCGCCCCTGCACTTCTGGCTGCCCCCGTTCATCGCCGGCCGTCTGGCCAAAGGCTTCCAGCAGTTCGGCCGCAACGCACGTGGCTTCCTGACCAACGACGCCGTGATGATAGCCGTAGAGACCCGCACGTCGGCACCCGTCCGCATCGTGCGCGACCGCGACACCCTGCAACATGTCCGCCTGCGCGGCCTCTTTCCCTGCGGTGAGGGAGCTGGCTATGCCGGCGGCATCGTCTCGGCTGGTGTGGATGGCGAACGGTGTGCCGAGGCTGCGGCAGAATATTGCGAAGGAAATAAATAACCATAACTTAACTCTTGATTATGACATCCACTCCCGAAATCGCCATCATCGACCCCAACACCCTGAGCAGCCTGGGGCTGAGCGATCTGCTCGAAGAGCTGATCCCTGGCGCCGTCATCCGTACGTTCCCCTCGTTTGCAGCCTTTATGGACGACACGCCCGACATGTATGCCCACTACTTCATCTCGTCGCAGGTGTACCTCGAGCATACGGCGTTCTTCCTGCCGCGACGGCCCAAGACCATCGTGCTGGCCGCGGGCGAAGCCGGTCCGCAACTGGCAGGCGTGCTGACACTGAACATCTGTCAGCCGGAAAAAGAACTGGTGCGGAGCATCGTCCAACTGCATGGACATGGCCATCGGCATGGTCACCCCGGCAAGCTGCCTGCTCCCACCGACCAGCCGACCAATGTGCCTGCCGGTCACGAACTGACGGCACGCGAGATAGAAGTGCTGGTGCTGGTGGTCAAGGGATTTATCAACAAGGAGATAGCCGACCGCCTGAACATCAGCCTGACTACTGTCATCAGCCATCGCAAGAACATTACGGAGAAGCTGGGCATCAAGTCCGTCTCGGGCCTTACCATCTATGCTGTGATGCACGGCTATGTGGAAGCGGACCAGATCTGAAAAGATAAAGTAAACATTAAATAGACAAGCCACAACACATAGATATCAAAGTTTTTGCATATCTTTGTATCTAACAAAATCCCAAGCAACACCTGATTATGGAACTGGACGCATACAAATTAGAACTGGTACGTGAAATCATCAATGGTTTCAATAGCGAAGCTTCCTTGACCAAACTGGCTGCAGCCTGCCACCTGATACGTAACGAAGAAGCAGGCGAACAACTGGCAGCCATGCCCTCCGATTTGCTGTACAAACTAATGGACAAGGCTGTATGTGAGGACAAACAAGGAGAAAGCTTAAGTGACAAAGAACTGGCTCAAGAAATACAGTCATGGTAATACGCTGGTCGAAACAAGCTATTGAAAGCCTAAGGAACATTTTCCGCTTCTATCAACCTCAGACTGGGGCTGATACAGCCCGTAGAATTGTCGGGGAGATTCGAAACGAAACACGCTATCTACTTATCTTTCCAGAAATGGGAAGTCGTGAAATCATAAACGGACAGCCTTCGGACTACCGTTATATCGTCAAACATCATTGCAAGATTTTCTACCTAATTTATGCTGACCATGTCCTCATTGCTTTTGTATGGGACACACGACGCAATCCGCAATATCTGGAAAGCTTACTAAACCAATAAACCTTCCTCTTTTTCTCCTCTCGATTTCCTCATAAGTGAGGATTGCACGTTCCGTGGATTTTCCCTTACTTTGCGGCCGAAAAAATAAGACTGCAATGAAGAAATCTGTTTGGACCTTCCTCGCGTTGCTGACCGTCGGAGTAACGCAGACAGCCTGGGGCGAAGAAGCCCCCAAAGACTCTACCAAAGTAGTGGACATCGAAGAAGTGGTGGTCATCGCCACGCCCAAGGAAAACAGCCGCCTGCGCCAGCAAGCCCTCTCGGCCACTTCTTTCTCGCAGGCCGACATGCGGGGCAATGCCGTCCGCTCGGTCAAGAGCCTGTCGTCACTGGTGCCCAACCTCTTTATACCCGACTATGGCTCGAAACTGACAACCTCGGTCTATGTGCGTGGCATCGGCTCGCGCATCAACACGCCGGCCGTGGGCCTCTACGTGGACAATATCCCCTTCATCGACAAGTCGGCCTTCGACTTCAATTACTCCGACATCGAGCGTATCGACGTGATGCGCGGCCCGCAAGGTACACTATACGGACGCAACACGATGGGCGGACTGATACGTGTCTTCACCAAGTCACCCTTCACCTATCAGGGGACGGACCTCACACTGAGTGCCGCCACCTACAACAACTATAAGGCCAGCGTCAGCCACTACCACCGCATCAGCCCCCAGTTTGCCTTCTCCGCCAACTTCTTCTACGAACACAAGGGAGGTTTCTTCAAGAACTCTTACTTGAACGAGCGCGTGGACAAGGACGATGAATTCGGCGGCCGCTTCCGTGCCATCTACCTGCCCAAGGAGAACCTGAAGCTGGATTTCACTCTGAACTATGAATATACCAACCAGGGCGGATACCCGTATGAATATACCGGCGTGACCGAGGGCGAGGAAGACCGTGCCGACTACATCGGCCGCATCGCCTACAACCACAAGAGCGGCTACAGGCGCAACCTGCTGAACGGCGGCCTCAACCTGGAGCATCAGGCTGATAACTTCATCCTGAGCAGCGTGACGGGCTTTCAGTTTCTGGACGACCACATGGACCTGGACCAAGACTTCACGGAACAAAACATCTACACCATGATGCAGAAGCAGAATTCCAAGACCGTGAGCGAGGAACTGGTGCTGAAGTCCAAACCCGGCCGCCGCTGGCAGTGGACCACAGGCGCCAGCGCCTTCTACCAGTGGCTCGATACCGACGCGCCCGTCACCTTCCACGAAGACGGCCTGGCATGGCTCAACGCCCTGACCAACGACAACGCCAACAAATACCTGCCCACCATCTCGCAAGGTCCCATGACGATGCAGTTTGTCTTCAGCGACCTCATCGGCGGCAGCACCCTACCCATCGGCGGGGCGTTCAAGACGCCTGTGCTGAACACAGCCCTCTTCCACCAGTCCACCTTCAACGACCTCTTCGGCGCCGAAGGCCTGTCGTTTACCGTCGGCCTGCGCATGGACTACGAACGCCTGAAGCTAGACTATAACACAGGATGCAGCTACACCCACACCTATTCACTAAGCGGCGAGCTGAAACCCATGGGCATGACCACCCCAATGGTCAAGGAAACAACCTTCGAGCAGAACTTGTCCTATCGTGGCAGCCTGACACATGACTACATCCAGCTGCTGCCCAAATTCTCCTTGCAATACGACTTCGACCGCCGTAACAACGTCTATGCCACCGTCTCCAAAGGCTATCGTTCGGGAGGTTACAACATACAGATGTTCAGCGACCTGCTCCAGACCGACATGCGCAGTGCCAACATGAGCGATGTGGCCCAAGCCACCATCCCTGTCATCGAAGGCGTGGGCATGATTGACGACGCTACCAAGCAGCAAATCATCGGCATACTGAACGGCATGGCACAGAAGACCGAGACAAACGTGCAGGAGGCCACACTCTACCGCCCCGAATACTCGTGGAACTACGAGGTAGGCTCGCATCTGACCCTCTGCGACGGCCGCCTGCAGGCCGACCTGGCAGCCTTCTACATGGACACGCACGACCAGCAGATTTCGCGCTTCGCCGCCAGCGGACTGGGACGCATTACCGTCAATGCCGGTAAGAGCCGTAGTCTGGGTGCCGAAGCCGCCCTGCGTGCCCAACTGACCGATGCCTTAAGCCTGAGCGGTAGTTATGGCTATACGTACGCCACATTTACCGACTACGTGGTGAGCAACGAAGTGAATTATAACGGGAAATATGTGCCTTTCGTTCCCAAGCACACGTTCAACGTGGGTGGTCAATACATTTTTGCGATGAAGGCAGGCGCATGGCTGGACGACATCACCCTCGACGCCCACTATAAGGCTGCAGGCCGCATCTACTGGACGGAGGCAAACAATGCCAGCCAGGCCCTCTACGGTACGCTGAACGGACGGTTGAGTCTCAATAAAGGCAACGGGCAGATTGCCCTGTGGGTGGACAATGCACTGAACAAGCGCTATCAGGCCTTCTGGTTCGAAACCATGAGCCGCGGCTTTGCCCAGATGGGACGTCCCATACAGGTAGGCATCGACCTGCGTTGCCGCTTCTGATGCCCCCAGCCTGGCATTTTTCTTCCCCAGTCAAGGATTTATTTTTTCCCAGTTAAGAAAAAACAATTTCTTAACTGGGAAAATTTTATAATGTTTCACCAGCTTTCTTTTCAGGGAAATTGATGCGGAAACGTGTCAGCCCGTCGGGCCAGGTGCGAAGCGAGAACGTACAGCCATGCTTGCTGAGCACTTCGCGGATGAAGATAAGTCCGATGCCCTGTCCGTTGGGCTTGGTAGAGAAGAAGGGACTGAACAATTTCGCCTCCACCTCGCGTGAGATGCCTGCACCTGTGTCCGCCACTTCCAAGACGGCAGGCGAGGCCGACGTGCGAATGTAAATGTCGCCCGACTGACCGATGCTTTCCGCCGCATTCTTGATGATATTCACCAGTACCTGTTCGAAGAGGACAGTATCCATCCACACCAAAGGATTGTCTGCACACAATTCGTTGTGCAGGGTGATGTCGCGGTCGCGGCAGATGGTCTCCATAAATCGCTTGCAGGCAGACACGCGATCGTTCAGGCGCACCTGCTCCAGTTGCGGGTCGGGTATCTTCACCACGTTGGCGAAGTTGGTGATGAAGCGGCTCATGCCATAGCAACGCTCCACACAGACCTTCATCACGTCGCGTAGGTCGGCGGTGTCGTCCATCTCCTCCAGCGCTTCATTAACGGTCTCTAGTGTGGATGTGATACCCGCCGTCGTGTTGTTCACCTCGTGGGCTATCATACGAATCACTTTCTCATATGCTTTCTTTTCCGCCTTCACCACTTCCGACGTCAGGCTCTCGATGAGGATAAACGGATGGGGGAAGCCACGATCGACAAACGAAAGGCGCGAGCAGCGATAAATCATGGAGTCGTTCAGGCGAATGGTATCGGTAGAATCCTTGTCCAGCCGGTTGATTTCTTCTGCCAGCGGAGCATCAAGCGCACTGAAGTTTTTGCCAATCAAATCGGTCTGCGACGTATAGCCCAAGAAACGGAGTGCGGCGGCATTCAGCATCGACACCTTGCCGTCGAAGTCGAGAATGATAACGCCCATCGGCGACACGCTGATGAGCAGGTCGAGAAAATGGTTCTGTTCACGCAGGCGCAGGCGTTCGTTCTTCAGCTGGTCCATCATGCCGTTGAACATGGTCACAATGCGATCGGCCTCCGCCTGCCCCACTTTAGAGAGGCGGCTGCTGAAGTCCTGCTCGCGTAGCAGGTCGATACCGTTGGCAATGCTGTTGAGGGGCATCACCAGCTTGCGATAGAAATAGACCAACACTATCAGGCTGAGCGTAGTCACTCCCTCGCCCACGTAGAACAAGGTCTTTCCCGACTCAAGCGCCAGCATAAGCAGAATGCCCCACACCACAATCAGCAGCAGGGCCAAGAGGAAGAACAAGGTTTTCAGTCGCATGGCACAGCAGGATTAATCGTTGGTGCTGATGCCGTATTTCTCCAGACGGCGATAGAGGGCCGCGCGGCTGATGCCCAAGGATTGGGCCACCTGCGAAAGGTTGTTTCCATGCTTTTCGAGAGCCTGAAGGATGGTTTGCCGCTCCATCTCCTCGAGCGTCATGCCTTGCAGAGAAACGGTCTGCGGTGCACTTGTAGGATGGTACTGCTGCTTGAAGTCGTCTGCCGTCAACACCTCCTTTCCACATACCAGCAACGTCCGCTCCACGAAATTCTTCAGTTCGCGAATATTACCCGGATAGGGCAGGCTGCTCAGGTAGTCCAAAGCATCGTCAGTCAGGCGGACGGGTGCGAAACCATCAGTCTGGCAACGTTTTTCTATAAAATGGCGGGCCAGCAGAGGGATGTCTTCACGCCGTTCACGCAAAGCTGGCAAGTGAACCGTTATCAGGTTGATGCGATAGAAAAGGTCTTCGCGGAAGGTATGCTCACGCACCATCTGCTCCAGGTCGGCGTTGGTGGCACAAACCACGCGGACATCCACCTTGCGAGGCTGACTGTCACCCAACGGCTCGAAGGTCTGCTCCTGAAGCACACGCAGGAGTTTCACCTGGCACGAGAGGTCGAGTTCGCCAATCTCGTCGAGGAAGATGGTACCCTTGTCGGCCAGTTCGAAGCGTCCCTTACGGTCGGACACAGCATCGGTGAAAGCGCCCTTCTTGTGGCCGAACATCTCGCTCTCGAACAACGTCTGCGACACACCGCCCAGGTTGACCTTGACAAAAGGCTTGCCACGTCGAGGACTATTGCGATGCACCGCCTCGGCTATCAACTCCTTACCCGTACCGCTCTCGCCCGTCACCAGGATGGAGGCGTTCGTCCGTGCCACGCGCTTTACCGTGGCCAGCACGTCCATCAACGCTTTGCTGCGCCCGATGATGTGGCTGCGGTCAAAGCCGTCGTTGTCCGTCAGGGGCTCGTCGGCTTCCTGTCCTCCTGCCGTTAGTTCAAGGGCTGTCTCGATGCGCTGCATCAGGGCCGCGTTGTTCCACGGCTTGGTGATGAAGTCGAAGGCTCCTGCCTGCATGCCCTGCACGGCCAGGGGAATGCTGCCCCATGCCGTCATCAAAATCACAGGCGTCTGGGGGCAGAATAGCTTGACTTGCTTCAACAAGGTCAACCCCTCCTGACCATTGGTGGAGAGGCTGAAATTCATATCCATCAGAATGAGTTGCGGCGTGGTGGAACGCACCGCCTCAATGGCCTCCTTGGGTCCGGAGACCGCCTTCACCTCGTACTTTGCTCGCTTAAGCATGAAGCTGAGCGAAGAACGGATGGCACTGTCGTCGTCTACAATTAGTATCATAATGGCGCAAAAGTAAACATTATTCCGCGAACCGCCGCCTCATCGGCGCACAATCTTGTCGAAGTCAGCATCGATACCCGTGCCGGCCACAAAATCCCACAACGTCAGGCTGCGCAGCTGGTAGTAATAGTACCAGTAGTAGAACAGCTCGGTAATGTGCTTGCGACGCGCCTCGTCCTTCTGTGTCTGTGAGTCGTTCAGGTCGAGGGTGGAGATTTTGCCGATGAGGAAAGTCTCCACGTTGGTGTGGTAACGCTTGCGGGCGATACGGTCGGCTTCGTCGGCCAGGTGGAGCTGGGCCTGCTGGTTGTTGAACTGCTCTACCAGGATGAAGATGTTCTGGTTGAAGTTCATCGACTCCTGGCGCAGCTTGCTCTCGGTCACCTCGCGGTTGCTCTGTGCCACCTTCACCTGACCGCGACGCTTGCCCCAGTCCAGAATGGGTATCTTGAAGCCCACCTCCACCACCTGATTGTCTTTCAGACGGCGATAGGCACTGTCGAAGCGATTGTCCGTACCCGTAAAGCCCACCTGAGCGAAGAGGGTGATTTCGCGCATGTTGCCCTTTGCCTTGGCTACCTCGTAATCGGCCTCCAACTGACGGCGGCGAATGTTGTGGGCAAAAGAATTGTTTTTCAACGCCTTGTCCAGCACCTCGTCATAGTTGAGCAGAACATCGGGCACAGAGTCGGGCACCACAGGTTCCAACTCCTCGTCCTCGCCCAGGGCCAGGAACGAGCGCAGGGCGAACATGTTGCTCTTCAGCGAGCTTTCGTTCGAAGTCAGCGTGGAGCGAGCATCGAGCACGTTCAGCTCCAGTTGTAGCAGGTCGTTCTCGCTGATCTGTCCCATGCGGCGTTTGGCCTTCGCCACCTCGTGAAGCTTCTCGGCGTTGGCCAGGTTCTGGCGGGCGATGTTGACGTTCTCGCGGGCCAGCAGGAGGTTGAAGAAGTGGTTGATGGTGGTCATCGTCACCTCCTCCGTGGCACTGAGGAAGGCTGCCTTCGCCTCGGCGTAACGCACGGGCTCGATACGGCGGTCCCACTTAATGGTATTCACGCCGAAGATGGGCTGATTCAGCGTCAGGGCCAGGGGCACGGACATGAAGCGATTGCCCACGGTACCGTCCATCTGGCGCAGGAAGTCGAGCGACGTGTTCAGCGAGAGCGTACCGCCCGTCAGCCAGATATTCTGGTCGATGGAGAGCTGGCCGCTCATCTGCATGTAGTTGTTGCGCACGAAGGTGTACGAACCGTCGTCCTGCTGGTAGGAGTTGTAGCTCTTGTTATACGAAGGCAGGGTAGCCGTCAGGTTCACTTCCGGCAACAAGTCGGCACGGAAGGTGCGATACTCCCAGTAAGCAGTTTTCAGTTCGTTCAGGGCCACAGCAGCATCCACACTCTGCACGCGAGCCAGCAGGATAGCCTCATCCAGCGTGATGGGGCGATGGCGTACGCTGTCGGCAGCGGCAGGAGTGGCGGCGAAAGATGCCAGCGGCACCCATGTCATCAACAGGAAACAGAATTTCATTCTCATATCATATATACTATTAATCGTTAGCAAAAGTTACTCGTCGTGCAGCGCCTCGGCGGGCTGAACCTGCATGGCGCGTCGGGCGGGATAGCATACGCCCACGACAATCATCAGCGCCATCAGCAGCCACGAGAGCACCAGGGCGAGCACGAAGCGCGAGGCGTCGAAGGGTAAACGGCCGACGTCCACCAGCTCCGCCACGCCGAGGTTCAGCGCCACGAGGGCGGCGGGCACGGCGGCCAGCGTCAGCAGCAACAGGCCCTCGGCCACGAGGCGAAGGAAGATGCCCCGGCGCGTGCTGCCCATCGCCATGCGGAGCGCCACCTCCTGACGGCGGTGCTGCGTGCGGAACCAGAAGGTGCCGACCACGCCCAGGAAGATGTTCAGCAGCAGGAAGCCCAGGATGCAGAGCTGCGTCTTGACTTCGTTGACGTCTTCCAGCTCCTCGATGTGCTGAAGCTGGTCGAACGAGAGGACGTCGAGCACGTAGACGTTGCCCACGCGGTAGAGGCGGTCGGCCTCGGCCATGAGCGTCTCGGCAAAGCCGTGGTCGGCCTCGGGCGTGACGCGCACGCTCAGTTGCAGGTAGGCGGGGTTCTCGTACTCCACCATCACCTCGCGCGGGAAGTCCGTCGCCAGGAAGGGTCCGCCCCACTGGTCGGCGGTCGTGAAGTGGTTCCAGCGCATGGGCTCGGCAACGCCCGCCACACGCAGACTGTTATCAGTGTCCGGCTTCCACAAAGACAGCCGGCGGCCCAGCAGCTCCGTGGCGTCGGGCCGGCCCAGGGCGTCGCAGTCCGCCGCCGCGTTGCGCGAGAGGACCATCGTGCCCGGCCCCAGCACGGCGGCCAGCGAGTCGGAGTTCGTCGTGTACACCGTCCGCCCGTCGGCGCCCTGCACGGCCACGCCGCGAATGCGGAACAGGCGCATGTAGTCGGGCTGCGTCAGGCGTAGCATGGCGTAGACGGGCACCGTGTCCACGAAGGCCTCAATGCCGTTGCTGCCGTCGCCGTAGGGGATGCAGTTCTGCGAGATGGCCACCGCCTCCACGCCGGGACGGTGGCGCAGGCGCTCGGCTATCTCCAGCAGGTCGTCCATGTCGTCGCCCACGGTGCGGCCGGGCGTGTAGAGGGCGGAGTTCGGCGTCAGGCGGTTCACCATCAGGCAGTAGCAGTGGCGCGTGTCGAAGCCCATCGGGGCGAAGTAGACGCGCGCCGTCACGCAGCACCAGTCCACGATGTACCACAGCACCACGAAGACCACCAGCAGTTCCAGCGCGAGGAAAAAGTTGCCGCGCCATTCGTTTCGCAGTTGAGTAAAGAGTTTTTTCATCATCGTTTCTTTCGTTCGCCCCCCTCCCGCTGTGGGGAGGGGGAAAATTAGTAATCCATTCTGTCAAGTCTCCGCGTCCGCCGCGGTTGTCGGGCGGAAACTCCCGGGTTTTGCCCCGTTTACCACGGTTGACGGGCAGAAACTCCCGAGTTTTGCCCCGTTTACCACGGTTGACAGGTAGAAACTCCCGAGTTTTGCCCCGTTTACCACGGTTGACAGGTAGAAACTCCCGAGTTTTGCCTCGTCCACCACGGTTTTCGGGCGAAACTCCCGAGTTTTGCCCCATCCACCACGGTTTTCGGGCGAAACTCCCGAGTTTTGCCCCATCCACCACGGTTGACGGGTAGAAACTCCCGAGTTTCGGCCTGTCCGCCTACCGCTTCCCGTTGATGGCCTCCACGATGTTCATCCGCGAGGCGCGCCAGGCGGGGATGCCCGCGCTGAGCAGGTTCATCAGCAGGCAGAAGAGGAAGGCCGCCAGGAAAATCCAGGGGCTGAGCAGGGCGCCCGCCGTCAGGCTGGTCTCGCCCGCCAGATAGGCGTTGGTAGAGTTGCCGAAGAGGAAGCCGTTCAGCACGAAGGTGGCGGCGTAGCTCAGCGCCAGCCCCAGCAGGCCCGCCAGGCAGGTCAGCAGCAGGTTCTCCAGGAAGACCTGCCGCATCAGTTCGTTCGCCGTGGCGCCGAAGGCCTTGCGCACTCCGATTTCCGCCATCCGCCGGCGCATCCGCGAGAGGGTCATGCTCGAGAGGTTGATGGCAGGCACGATGAGCAGGATGAGCATCACCACGACGTAGCGCAGCACCACGCCCTGCACGTCGGGCTCCTGGCTCCACGTGCGGTAGAGGTGGGTGAACTGCGTGTCGGGCTGGCCGCGGTAGAACACCTCCACGCCCTCCTGCGCGTCGTTGTACTTCTGTCTCAGGCGCTCGCACTCCTCGCGGATGGCGGGGAAGTCCGCCCGACTGCGGGCCAGGATGACGGCGCGCATCGGCCCCATCAGGTTGTAGCCCCACGAGTTGGCCTCCGCGTTGCCGGCCGTATAAGGGATCCACACTTGGGCGTAGGCGTCGGTAGCCAGCATGGAGACGTCGGCCACCACGCCGCACACCTGGAAGTCCACGTGGTTCAGCTCCACGTGCTGCCCGCTGACGTCCGTCCGCCCGAACAGGCGGCGCGCCACCGAAGCGGCGATGACGGCGCGGGGCAGTCCGCTGCTCACGTCGGCCTCCGTGAAGGGCTTTCCGTCGAGGAAGCGGAACTGGAAAACCTGCCAGAAGTCCTCGTCGGTCTGCACCATGTCGGCCGACAGCTTGGCACCGGCGGGCAGCGAAACGCGTACCTTGCCGGGTTTCGACGCCAGGGTGACAGCCTCGGCCGTAGTCAGCGCCTTGAAGCATTCGCGCCCGGTCTGCACCGACATGCTCGAGTTGGCGGAGCTGCCGCTCAGGTCGCCCTTGGCACGGTAGGACATGTTGGGCACGTAGAGCGAGCGGCTGCGGTTCACTTCCGGCTCGCAGTCCGCCGTCCGCACGCGCAGGGTGATGACGATGACCATGATCATGCAGATGGACAGCGCCGTGCCCAGCACGGAGATCCAGCTGATGACGGGGTTCTCGCGCAGGTGGTAAATGGCTTGTTGAATATAGAATCGTATCATGTTCAGCGAATGATTAACGGTTAATAGTTAGAGGCCTTACTCATCGTGCAATGCCTCCGCCGGCTGCACCCGCATCGCCCTCCGGGCTGGGAGTCCGATACCGATACCGATCATGGCAGCGATGAGGACAAACGTGGCGGCGACACAGAACAACAGGCGCGGCCACTCCAGCGTAGTGCCGTTGCGCCAGCTGTTCAGTTCGAAGTGGGCCAATAGTACGTCGATAATGACGGCAGGCACGGTGACCATCAGCAGCAAGAACATGCCTTCGCTCATCAGGCGGCCGAACACCGCACCGTCCGTGGCGCCCATCGCCTTGTGCAGGGCAATCTCGCCCCGGCGTTGCTGCGTGCGGAACCAGAACGTGCCGAGCAGTCCCAGGAAGATGTTCAGCAGCAGGAAGCCCATGCCCACAACCAAGTTGCGCATCTGGCTGGTCTCGCCTTGCTGGAAGCTGTGGCGGATGTCCTTGAAGCTCTTGATGTCGCTGATGTAGAGATTGCCAATGCGGAACTGCTTCTCGCTGTCGGCCTTCAGGTTCTCCATAAAGTTCTGGTCACGGTCGGCACGGACGCGGACGCAGAGCTCGCGGTCGGCGTTCCACCACCCTTCGTCCAGCAGGTTCATGTTGAACACCATGGAATAGCTGGAACGTGCCTGACTGAAGTCGTCGTAGCGCACATTCTGCAAGACGGCGCCCAGGCGAAACGTTTGGGTTGTGTCCCCGAACAGATAGAATTCCTTCTTGCCTACCAGCGACGTCATCGGGACGCTGTACTTGCGATACAGGTTGTCCGAAGCCAGGAAGTCTCCCCGCTCCAATATTTCAGCCAGCTGCTCGGGCGTCTCGCCACGCGCCCCCCTGTAACGGAACACGCGTACGAAGTCGGGCGTCACAATGCGGCGGATGGTCCAACGGGGCGCATGAAGCGTGTCGTAATCCACTTCCGCAGAACCGTTGCTACCATTATAAGGATAGGAATTTTGCGACAGGCTGACCGCTTCCACCTCGGGGCGGCGGCGCAAGCGCTCCACCAGCTCGCGTACTTCGTCGGTCTGTTTGTGGGTATCGCTATAGGGTGTATAGTCGGGACTCTTGTCGGTGAGCACGCCCATAGTTATCAGGTAGCAATGCTCCGTGTCGAAGCCGCGCGGCTCCATATAGGTGGCCAGGCGGCAGTAGAGCAGGTCGATGATGTACCACATCACCACGCTCACCACCAGCAACTCCAGCGCCAGCCACAGGTTGCTGCGCCACTCGTTTCGTATTTGGGTAAATAGTTTCTTGTTCATAATGTAATCCTATTTTATACATTCACATCACTGTGCCTTGCCGTTAATCGCCTCCACGATATTCATCCGCGACGCCCGCCAGGCGGGAATGCCGGTGCTGAGCAGGTTGAGCACGAAGCAGAAGAGTAACGCCCAGCCGAAGGTGGAGGCATGTATCAGGATGGAGGCATCGACCACGGGCGGATTGAGCGCAGTAGTCCAGTCCTGCACAAAGAGGGTATCGCCCAACAGGAAGGCAAAGAGAAAGCTGATTATCAGCCCCAGCACACCTGCCAGCAAGGTGACGATGAAGTTCTCGCCCAGTATCTGCCCCAGCAGTTCCATGCGCGTGCAGCCAAAGGCACGGCGCACCCCGATTTCCGCCACGCGACGGCGCAGACGGCTCTGCGTCATGCTGCTCAGGTTGATGGCAGGCACGATGAGCAGGATGAGGAAGATGATGAAACGGGTCCGGCGGGCAGCCGTCACATCCGGCTCCACATTGGCGCCGGCTGTCAGGGCGTTCTTCTCCTGGTCGTAAGGACGGTTGCGGTTGATAATTTTATAACCGTTCTCGCCTATCACCTTATTGAATTCGTCCAACCGGCGCCCGGCTTCCTCACGGATGGCGGGGAAGTCGCTGCGATCGCGAGCCAGGATGGTACAACTCATCTGGCCCATCAGGTCGTTCTCCCACGTTTTGGTCACCTGGTCGGTCGAGGTATAGGGAATCCACACCTGCGCGTAGGCTGTTTCGGCCAGCGTTGATACGTCCTTCACCACGCCGCACACCCGATAGGGTGCATGGGCCAGCAGGAATTCTTTTCCCACAGCCTTCGTCGTGCCGAACAGCAGGCGCGCCACGCTTTCGGTGATGACCGCCACCGGCCGACCGGCGTCGAACGTTGCCTGGTCGAAAGGCTTGCCGTCGGTAAAGGCGAAGTCGAACACCGTCCAGAACTGGCTGTCCGTTTCGCGCACATCCACCGCCGTAGCTGGCTGGCCGGGCAAGTTGACCGGCTGGGGCAAGGAATAGGCCACATAAATGGTGACAGTCTCGGGCGTCGTCAGCTTACCGTAGATTTCTTTCAGTGTAGCTGCGCTCCACGGGCCGTTGCTGTTGCCGTCTCCCCACGCTTCGTTAGTAATGCTTCCCCACTTCACGTGCAGGAAGCGGTCACGGTTGCTCTCGGGCGCAAAAGGCTCGACCTGCACCTGCTGCATCATCACCACCAGCATGATGAGGAAGATAGAAAGGGCCGTACCCGCCACCGTCACCCCGCTGATGAGCGGCTGCTGGCGGAGCTGCGCCCAGGCTTGTTGGAAATATTGCTTGATCATCTTTTTAATGAAGAATTATGAATGAAGAATGAAGAATTTAATGAATAAGAAAGGTGGCATAGGAAGAGCCAATTCTTCATTCCTCATTCTTCATTCTTAATTTTTAATCGTTTCGTATTCACACTGCCGATGCCGCTGCGCGATATGTCGGCCTCATCGGCACTCCCCTTCAGTTCCAGGCTGCCTATGCCGCCCATGCGTGCTTTCAGGTAGTCGCAATCGACGTTCACCTCGGCATCGCCCACTCCGTTCAGGCTGACGGTGAAGCGGCTACAGGCTAGGTCGGCCACTTCGGCAGAGCCTACGCCGTTGATGCGAAGCGTGAAGTCGTCCAGCTTCAAAGGCTCCTTACACTCCAGGCTGCCCACGCCGGTCAGCTCAACCGCCTCCAGCGTGGGAGCGGTGACATAGAGCCTCAGGCCGTCAATGTTCTTGACAGATCTCTTCTCCCCCTTCTTGAAAGCGATGACCAAGCAGCCGCCTTTCACCTCGGTGGTGGTAAGCTTCACCCATTTCTCCTTGCCCTCCAGGCGGAGCGAATACCGGTCGCCCTGCGTGAAAATGACATTGGCCACCGATGTTATCTTGATGGAAGAGAAATCATCCACCTTGCGCACTTCGCTCACCTTCTCGTCCTGCGCCCATGCGCCTACTGCCGCGGCAAATGCCAACACCAGTGCGATCATGATTCCTATAATGTTTGTTTTCATTGTCTGTCTGTTTTGTCGGTTTGTTATGCGTTATCCTATCTGACGGCCGTCGAAGAAGCGCACCGTGCGGCTCGTCTGCTTGGCCTGGTCTTCGTTGTGCGTCACCATGACGATGGTACGCTTGTCTTCCTCATTCAACTGATGCAGCAGGTCCATGACCTCGGCACCCATCTTCGAGTCCAGGTTACCTGTCGGCTCGTCGGCGAGGATAATCTCAGGATTACCGATGATGGCGCGGGCGATGGCTACACGCTGGCACTGACCGCCGGAAAGCTGCGTGGGCATGTGGCGCATACGATGACTGAGGCCCACCTTCCTCAACACCTCTTCGGCGAGACGACGACGCTCCTTGGCAGAGACCTTACGATAGAGCAACGGAAGCTCCACATTGTCTATCACGTTGAGCGAGTTGATCAGATGGAACGACTGGAAGACGAAGCCCAGGTTCTGGTTACGGAAGGCAGCCAGTTCCTTGTCTTTCATACCCTCCACGCGGGTACCGGCTATTTCGATGGTGCCGCTGGTAGGGGTGTCGAGCAGCCCCATGATGTTGAGCAGCGTGGACTTACCACAACCCGAAGGTCCCATGATGCTGAGGAATTCGCCCTGCTCCACGGTCAGGTTCACGTTCTCCAATGCCTGTGTCTCAATCTCGTCTGTACGGTAAATCTTGTTGATACCTGTTAATTTGATCATGTCCATAATTGTATGTTGTTTATAGTTATTGTATTCTCTGTGGTGATTAAGTTCAAAAGTCGTGCCAAAATCACGCATCACTGATTATCTGTATTTTAGCAAAAAGAAGGGTGTCCGAAAATGAACACCCTGTCCGTTTTTAGCGTACGATTTCACTCATCCCTCAACGCCTCGGTAGGCGGAATGCTGCTGATGCGGCGGGCCGGGATGTAAATACCCACCAGCACCACAACCAGCAGAATGAGGTAGATGATGAGCGACACGATGGCGAAGTGCTGCCCGAAGTGGTCCACCCAGCAGGGCATGGTACTCTTCATCCAGGCACTGCCCTTGCTCAGTCCCTCGCTGAGCCCGTATTGCAGGTAGAGGAAACAGCCCGCCAGCGTGGCCACCGTCGTGAGCACCATGCCCTCGCCCAGCAGCTGGAAGCGGATGCGGCGCGGCGTGGCACCGTAGGACAGCATTACACCCACTTCCTCGCGGCGCGTGCGAGTCTGCAGCCAGAAGGTGCCGATGACACCCAGGCAGAGGTTGACGAGGAAGAACAGGGCGATGCTCAGGTTGCGGCGGTAGACCGACGTGGAAGTGAAGAACTCGCCCAAGGCAATGAGGTCGTCGTACGACTGGAGCTCGCGGGCATAGAGATTGCCCGCCCGCATCTGGCGGAGCATCCACGGCTTGAACTCGTGCAGGAAGCGGTCCATGCTGACCCCGTCCTTCAGGCGGATGACGATGTGCATATCTTCCAGCGTCGAGAGGATGTCGGGATGCAGCTCGGGCACAAAGGCCACAGGGATGGGGCGCCAGTCGTTGGCATATTTGAAGGCCTCCACCACGCCCACCACCGGGTTGTAGAGCGTATCTCCCTGCCGGGTTTCCCAGCAGCGTTGCCGGTTGTAGGCGCGGGTGTGGAACAGCCTTTCCATCGCGTCCTCGGTCACGACGATATCCGATTCCTGGTAGGCATAGTCCGACAGCTGCTGCGTCGTCGGGCTGCCCTGCCCGGGGCGGAAGCCGTAGGTCTCGAAGAAATGGGTATGGGGCCAGAAGTAAACATGCAGGACGTCGAGCTCCGTCGAGTCGCCCTCCGCCGTCAGGGTAGAACTGCTGTTTCCCATCGAGCCCGGATAGACAAAGGAGACGAGCGGCGTGGCCTGCTCCACATCGGGGTGCTGGCGGGCCCGCTCCACGAGGTTCAGACAGGCCTGCATCATCGAGGCAGAGTCGGCAGCCTGGTCGTCATAGCCCGACGCCTGCGGCTGGAGTGCGGCCACAGACACCATGCAGAGGCGGTCGGCATCGTAGCCAAGCGGAAGGTGACGGTCGTAGGTCACCACAATAACAGGATCGAAGATAATCCACGAAAGAACAGCGACCAGTATAAGTTCGGCCAGCAGCCAGCCATTGCGGCGGCGACGGGTCCATAGGGTTTTCAAGATAAGGGTAAACATAAAAATGAAGAATGAAGAATTAAGAATGAAGAATTTATACGAATGAGGAATTTATAGAAATGAGGAATGAAGAATTTATACGAATGAGGAATGTCAATGTCAGCATCCGCATGGCAATTCTTCATTCTTAATTCTTCATTCTTCATTAAATAATTATCTTTTTTCATACAGTGAATACACAATCGGTTTGCGAAGCGACATCCATGCCGGCAGAAGGGCCGACAGAAGGTTCAGTGCCAGGCAGAGCAGGAAGGCGATGCCAAAGACGGCAGGTGCAAAAAGCATCTCGCCCGACACGTAGACGTTGGCATCCTGCGGAGCCTCCACCATCCAGTCGTTGAGCAGCGTGAAGATCCATTCGCGGCTCAGGTAGACGGTGGTCCAGGCCAGTATCAGGCCCAGCAAACCGCCCGCCAGCGTCAGGAAGAAGTTCTCCCACATCACCTGCGAGAGCAGCACCCGCCTGCCCGCACCGAACGACTTGCGCACGCCCATCTCGGCCAGGCGGCTCTCCATGCGGCTGGCAATGAGGCCGCTCAGGTTGAGCGCGGGCACCAGCAGAAGCACCAGCACCACAACAACCAGATAGGCCACCGTCTTCCAGGGGTTGAAGCTGGCGTCCGACGGATAGCTCTGGAAGACGCTCAACCAGTGCGAAGTAGGCTGCTTCCACAGCTCCATCTGCCACTGCTCCTTGTTCTGCAGGTTCAGCCGCCTCGTCACGTCCGCAATTTCCGCCCTCAGGGCATCGGCCTGCGCCCCGTCCTTCACCAGGAACGTGACGGAAAAGCCGCCGCAATAGGGGAAGTAGGCGGCAAGCGCTTTTCTGTAGTTCGGAGCGGTCGAATAAGGCAGGTAGACCTGCGCATACGACTGCGAGGTGAGGTAACTGGCACCGCGCACCACGCCGCAGACCCGACAATTCACATAGTCCAGCGAGAACGAACGCCCCACGACTCCCTCGACGGTGCCGAACAGGCGGCGGGCCAGGTCGTCGGAGATGACGGCCTCGTGGATGCCGCTCTCCAAGTCGGCTTCGGTAAACGGATGCCCCTCCAGAAAACGGAGCGGATAGATGCGGAAGAAAGCAGGGTCCACCAGCTTCACCGCCGGACGGAAATCACCGCTGCGGTCGGCGGGCTGGATGTAGCCGCCCTCCTCCATGTCGCTTCCCAGCTGGGCCGACACCGCCATCACGTTCTTCAGCGGATACACCCAGTCCTGAAGAGCCTGATAGGACAAGCCGTCCTGCAACGTCGATTTCCTTTCATCCGAATGGAAACTGGCGCTGGTCAGGTACAAGATGTTCGCCCGGTTCTCCTCGGGGTACACAGGTGCCAGCTTCACGTAATAAACCAGCGCCATCACTACCGTCATGGCGATAGCCAGCCCCGTGCCGGCAATGTAGAGCGTACTGAACAGGCAGTTCTGCCTGAACAACGCAAGAGCTTGTTTGAAATAGGTCTTTAGCATAATCATCAAAAGCCTCATCCCCGGCCCCTCTCCCAAAAGGAAGGGGGAAGGATAGGGCGGTCATTTTATTTGTTACATTCTATAATATATCCTTTATCGTGCGGGGCTGTCAGACGAAGTGTCGCCAGCCGACGCCCCTCAAAATCCATCATCCATTCGGTCCAGCCTCCGCATCCACCGCGGTTGTCGGGCAGAAACTCCCGAGTTTCGTGCCATTTACCGCGGTTTTCGGGCGACTTTCCCGAGTTTTGCCCCGTTTACCACGGTTGACGGGCAGAAACTCCCGAGTTTCGGCCTGCCGCTTCCCCTTGCTTCGGGGGTGAGGCTTTATTCATCCCTCAACGCCTCTACCGGCAGCGTACGGGCCGCACGGCGCACGGGGATGTAGGTTCCGACCAGCGCTATCAGCACCAGTATCAGGTAGCTGAGTGCCAGTACCACGGTGAAGTGGAAGCCGAAACGGTTTTGCCCGTAGGCGGGATTGGGCACAAAATAACTCCCCATCTCTACCATGTACAGGCCGCTGGTATAGGCATGGTAGAGCAGGAAGGGAATGACCAACACGAAGGCCACCGTCAGCAACAGCCAGGCTTCGATAAGGAACTGCCGCACGATGCACCCCTGCGAAGCGCCCATGCTGCGCATCACCCCAATCTCGCCGCGACGGGCGTTGCTGCGTATCCAGAAGGTGCCCACCATGCCCAGGAAGATGCAGAGCAGGGCGAAACCCGTCAGGGCGTATTGCAGGCGGAGCTTGTTGGTGACACCACTCTTCATGGCATAGGCCTCGCTCAGCTCCGAAAACTCCTTCAGGCTGTCGAAGTAGAAGTTGCCTACAGAGAGCTGCGGCGCCACTTCCTGCTGGAAACGCTGCTTGAAGGCCGATACGTCCACACCCGGCTTCAGACGGATGACAAAATTGTACCACCACGGCATATACGGACTTCCATACATTTCGCTGTACATGGTGACAATGAGCGGATAAGGCTGCTCGTAGTCGCGGTGCTTGAAGTCGCGGAATACACCCGCTACCTCCAAAGCGTCCTCGCTTTGGTAGACTTTCTTCCCCACGGCATCGGCCGTACCAAAAAGGCGTTGCGCCAGCCGTTCGGAAATGAATGCCTTGTCCTCCACCTGCTCAGGCAAGCGGATGTCACCGCTCGTACGGGCATCCTTCATGCCGTAGGTGCGGAGCAGGTTGCTGCCGTCGAGGGCTACAAAGCTGTAGGACTGGGCATGCACATAGCCCTCCTCCCGATGCAGGGAGGCGGTGTCGGCAAAGACCTGCGTACCGCTCCACGAGCTACTGTTGGGGAAACTTTGATTGCCGGCAATGGCCCAGCTGTCCACTTCGGGCTGCTCGCGCACGATGCGGGCCAGGCGCGTGTAGGCCACCAGGTTCATCGAGTCGGAAGCCATGTCGGGGTCGAAGTGGCCGTTGGTCTCGTCGTACATGCCGATGTTCACCACGTAAAGCCCCTCGGGGTCGTAGCCACGGTCGATGGCATGGTTGGCGGTCAATACATAGATAGGGTCGATGACGGTCCAAAGGAAGAAACTGACGACCAGCAGTTCCAGGAATATCCAGCCGTTCTGACGACGCTGGTTCCATAGTTGATGTAAGATGGTTTGAAGCATGAGATTTTATCTTTTCGTATTCAACGATTCCATAATCGGGTGACGCATCGCCCCCAGCGCGGGCACGAGGGCCGACACCACATTGAGCACCACACACACGGCCAGCGCGCAGCCGAACACGGCGGGATTGAACAGCATCTCGGGCGTGAGCGACGTGGAGAGCGAAGTGTCGTAGATGTTCTTGTCGAACAGCGTCAGAATCCAGTCGCTGGCCGTCAACACAATCAGGTAGGAGAACAACAGGCCTGCCAGACCGCCCAGCAGCGTGAGCAACAGGTTCTCACAGAGCACCTGCTCCAGCAGGCGGCGGCGCGTAGCCCCGTAAGCCTTGCGGATGCCCAGTTCGGCAATGCGGCTGTCCATACGCGAGGAAATCATGCCACTCAGATTCAAGGCAGGGATGAAGAGCAGGGCCAGCAGGATGTAGAGGAAGTCCTTGGCCAGTTCCATCGTGTCGGGCGCCTTCTCCACATCCTGGCGGAAAGTGCTGAGCCAGTATGGATCGGGTTGCCCCATCAGGTCGTATTCATAATCCTTGTCTTGCTGGGTATAGCGCCGGAACACATCCTGCACCTCGCTGCGCACGGTTTCGAAGTTCTCCGCATCGTCCACCAGCAGCGATACAAACACATTGCCCAGCAATCCCTGCCTGTCCAGCTCCTTGGAGATATACTGCGCATTGAGCAAGGGCAGCCACAGGTCGCCTGCCGTTTCGGGTGTGGCATTGGAAACATCCCGCACCACGCCACACACGCGGTAGTCGCGCCCGTTGAAGGCGAAGTGCCTGCCCGTCACTCCCTCGACGGCGGCAAACAACCGCTTGGCCATCGACTCACCGATGACGGCCACTTGCGCCTTGGCCTCCACATCCTCCTGCGTGAATGGCTGGCCGTCGACAAAGCGGAAGGAAAAGACTTTCCAGAAAGCGCCGTTGGCAAAACGGGGAGTAACCTTGAAGGGCTTTACGTCTGCGGCAGACACCTGATAATCTCCCCCAAAATCAATCACACTGCCCGCCACCTGCTCCACATGAGGCAACCCCGGCAGCATCTGGTCCACCACATAGTAGGCCACGCCGCCGTAGATGTTCCAGTTCTCGGGCTTTCCCTTCGGATAGCGTTTCAGGGGCTTCAGCACCAGCGTACGGTCGCGGTTATACTCGGGATAAACAGGGCCGAACTTGACGTAGAAGATGATGAACAGTGTCATCACCAGCGCAATGGACAGGCCCGTGCCCACCACATAGATGCCTGTAAAGAGGCGGTTCTGCCGCATCAGGGTCCAGGCTTGTTTGAAGTAGTTTTTCAGCATATCTGTATGTACTTTTAGTTTGTTCCATTCCCATTATTTTCCGGCCGGTGCACCCCACGTAGGGGTACCGTCATACCCCACGGGTGGGGTACTTTCGAGTACAACTTGCGGTGGGTCAGTCTTTCAGTTTCAGCTTGTTCTTGTTCTTATACTGGCTCATGTCGCTGACGACCACCTGGTCGCCCGGCTTAAGGCCCGAAACTACTTCGACATATTCGAAGTTGGAGTCGCCCAGCTGCACCTTGCGCTTCACGAGCTGACCTTCGCCATCGCGCACAAAGAGGTCGTACTCGCCACGGCCCACATAGTACGAAGCGTTGGCCACACGCATCACGTCTTCCTTCACGGCGTTCATCACATAGACATCGGTCTTCAGGCCCGAACGCAGGCGGCGGTTGCTGTCGTCCTCCAACTGCACGGTGAAGGAGATGACACCGTTCTTCGAAAGCGGAGTGACGCTGCTCACCTGCCCTTCCAGCTTCTCGCTACCTATCTTCACGATGGCGCGCCCGCCGGCTGCCACACGGTCGCCGTAAGTATCGGCTATCTCGCCCTCCACCTTGAAGTGGCTCAAGTCGGAGATGACGGCTATCTGCGTGCCCTCGCCTACCTGCGCGCCAATCTGGTTATTAATATAGGTAAGGATGGCCTTGCGGGGCGAGCGTACCTGCGCATCGTCCAGCGTACGTTTGGTTTCAGCCAGGCTCTTGCGGAAGATCTCATACTCCAGCTGCTTCACCTTCAGGTCGGCGGCTTTCACCTTACGCTCGTTGGCCAGCTGCTGGCGCAACTGCTCCAGCTCCAGTTTGCCTGTCTTGAAGTTCAGTTCCGCCTGATGCACACGGTCGGTCGTTCCCGATCCCAAGCTGTCCAGATAACGTTCATTGCGCAGCTCCACCTCCATGCGGTTCAGCTTCATCTCAGACACCTTCACCTGCATCTCCAGGTCGCTCAGGTAAGTGCTGTTGTTCACCTCCAGCTGCTCCAGCTGGTAGCGCTTCATCTGCTCCTCGTCGAGTTGCTTCTTGTACTCGGTTTCGGCGCTCTGCAAGTCCAGTTTCAGGATGGGCGTACCTACATCCACACTGTCACCCCCCTTTTTGTACACCTCGAGGATGCGCGTATTGATGGGCGAATTGATAATTTCTTCGAAAGCAGGCACCACCTTGCCCGAGGCGCTGACACTGACCTCGATGGTCCCCTGGTCTACGGTAGAAAACACCAGATCTTTCTCTTTCACGCCTGTCCGCATCAGCGAAATGAGCACACTGAGCACCACCACGCCTGCGACTCCTGCTACACCATAACGAATCAGTTTCTTGTTGCGCTCTCTACGGCGCTCTTCTTTGGGAATTTCTCTATCCATGGCAATAATTTTGAATTAGCTGTTTCAATCCATACACAGCCCACAACTATTATGCCAAAACCACAATTCACTGATTTTCAAAGATAAGTCATTATTCAGAGGTGTTCATTTTCGGACAGGTGTCCGATTTCGGGCGGACAGTTTCACTCGTTCACAGCTCCACAATGCGGACACACACCCTTGTGCATCAGCTTGCCGCCACAACAGCCGCAACGGTAGCGGGGCGAATGAAGCGAATGCTTCAGCCTTCCGATGAAAATCCAGATAAAAGCCGCCAGAAAAACATAGCCCACGTAGATGTGCGTAGTCAGGATAAAGAAGAAATAACAGAAGATACACGACGAAGCCAAGCCCAGCAGGTAGAACACCGCCGCCGCGGGCGAAAGCTGGCGGAAAAGGTCGTCGAGCACGGCCAGCAGTACAACCAGAAACAGCCACAGCCCCACCAGAAACATCGAAAGCACGAAGGGCACCTTGAAAGGCGAAAGCGTGGGGTTGTAATAGTAGTGTTCCCACGTGTCGGGTGCAAAGACCTGTATCGACTCGTAGACCGTCGCACAGAAAGCCATCAGCAAGCAAAGCGCCAGGGGATAAAGGCTGTCGATGTCGTTGAAGTAAACCAGCTGCAACTGCTTGCGTCGGAATACGCGTACCAGCCAGACGGCCACAAAGATGGCAAAAACCACGATGAAGTACGAAGCATGCGTGTCGCTGAACACGTAGATGGCCTGCGAAATACTGTCCGTAGGCACAAAGGCGCGCTTCAGGTCGACTTCGCGCAGCCACCCCTGTACCTCCTGCGAGTGGGCCAGCTTCACCCAGACGGAGTCTATCGAGTCGGCCGGATGGACAGCAAACTCGGCTACTACTACGCGGTCGCCCTTATGCAGCTGGTAGTAAGCCCCTTTCACGGGCAGAAGCTCCAGCTGGACGGAGTCGGTCTTCACCTCCAGATTGGTGTCCCACGTATAGTGTCGTTCGTACAGGTAGGTCAGCGAGTCGCGCATCTGCTGCGACAGGCCTTCGTCTTCCAGATTGGGGCGGGAGTAATGACAGGAAGAAAAAAAGAATAAAATGAAGAATAAAAAATGAGGCATGAAGAATCCGATGCGCCAAGGGGCATGAACCGTCCCGCGCTTTCTTCCAAGGCCACCTCTCTTTAATTCTTCCTTCTCCATGCTCCACTCACCATTTATTCATTAGCCAACACCTTCATCTGACAGTTCTTGCAATCGAACTCCAGCCGGAAGCGGCGTCCGTCCGAGCTTGCCAGGTAGTACGGTTCCCGATAGGGCGAACGTCCTTTCTGATGAACAGGACACCAGCCCATGCTGTAGCGCAGACAGTGACGGCAGAACATCAGCACCGCCTCGTCCGCAGGTTGCTTTTCGTAGGCGGGCGCCACAGCTTTCACTCCATGATCCAGGTAGAAACGTCGTGCCTCGTCGTTCATTACGTTGCCCAGATAGGTCAGCGTGGCCGCAGGATAAGCATGGCGCGTCGGCTTCCACACGGCCAGTTCGCGGCGGTAATTGATGCGGCGTGCAGCCGTCAGCCGCTCCACCACCTGCCTGCGCCAGTCGGCCACGACCGACGAGGGTACAAACCACTCTTCCGTCAGGGCGATTTCGGCCGGTTCTGTCAGTTCATAAGGCGTACCGCCCAGCTTGGCCAGCTGCGTACGCAGGTTCTCTACCTGCGGCGTGCGTGCCCGCTCCTTGGCATAGCCGAAAGCCAGCGTCACGCGGTTGTCGTCCTCGTCGACTGCCGTCAGCGAAAAACCAAAGGCATTCTCCTCCAGCCTGAGGCGCACCCCTATCTTCCGCTCGGCCGACTTGCGTGCCAGGGCCCGTTCAAATTCCTGATCCAGGTTGCGGAAGAGCGGCGTACGCGGCCGTATGCGCGCCACGTTGCCTGCCGGAAAAAGCTTGTTGCCCTCTACGCGATTGATGCGGAAGCCCTGCAGGCGCCCCTGCTCGTCGAGGTAGCACACGCCGTCGCCGTTGTGGAAAGGCTTCACGCCCGCCACGCTCACCCATCCGCCACGCTGTTCCTTCAACGTACCCATGGCCTCGCCCAGTGATTTGGGCGTGTCGAACGAAGCGATATCCTCTCCCCTTCCCTCCAGAAAGTAGTGTGTGAATCCGCGGCTGAAGCTCTTCTCCGGCTGCGGACGGAAGTCCAGTCGGCACGTGCCCGACGAAGCACGCACATATTCCTTCCTGCGCTTCAGGATGGCGTCCAGGCGTTGGCTGTAGGCAGCCGTCACGTTCTTCACGTAGGCCACGTCTTTCAGCCGTCCCTCTATCTTCAGCGAGGTAACTCCTGCGTCGAGCAGCTGCTCCAGCATGTCCAGGCGGTTCATGTCCTTCAGCGACAGCAGGTGTTTGTCTTTCACCACCACCCGTCCGTCGGCATCCACCAGCGAGAAAGGCAGACGGCAGAACTGGGCACACTCCCCACGGTTGGCACTGCGCCCGAAGCAAGCCTGGCTGGCGTAACACTGTCCGCTATAACTTACACACAAAGCCCCGTGCACAAACACCTCGAGCGGCGTGTCGGGACAGGTCTTGTGGATGGCGGCTATCTCGTCGAGCGACAATTCGCGCGCCAGTACCACCTGTCGGAAGCCGGCCTCCGCCAGGAAGCGCACCTTTCCGGCCGTTCGGTTGTCCATCTGCGTGCTGGCATGCAGCGGGATGGGCGGTAGGTTCAGGCGTGTCAGGCCCATGTCCTGCACGATAAGCGCATCCACACCCCTGCGATACAGTTCCCAGATCATGTCCTCCGTTTCCTTCAGCTCCTCGTCCTTCAGGATGGTGTTCACCGTCACGTAGATGCGCACTCCGTAGAGGTGGGCATAGTCTGTCAGGCGTCCGATGTCGTCCATCGAGTTCGTAGCAGCCGCCCTGGCGCCAAACTTCGGCGCACCGATATACACCGCGTCGGCCCCGTGGTTCACCGCCTCGATGCCACACTCCAGATTCCGCGCCGGTGCCAGCAGTTCTATTTTCCTCAGTACCTTCATTCCCCGATCTCGTTGATGTTATACGGCGTTTCCTGATAGACGAAGTAGTTCAGCCAGTTTGTAAAGAGGAGGTTCGCATGCCCCCTCCAGCGCACCAATACTCCCTTTTCGGGGTCATTGTCCCGATAGTAGTTTTTCGGCATGTCGATGGGCAGTCCCTTGCCCAGGTCTCGTCTGTACTCCGTGTCCAGCGTCAGGGGCGAGTACTCCGAGTGTCCTGTCACGAAGAATTCCCTTCCTCCGCGTGCCATCACCATATATACTCCCGACTCGTCCGACTCCGAGAGCAGTGTCAGTTCCTTCACCTTCAGGATATCCTCCCGTCTCACCTCCGTATGCCGGCTGTGAGGCACGTAGAACACGTCGTCGAATCCTCGGAAGATAGGGTGCAGCGGTTGCAGCGTATGATGTTCGAAGATGCCGAACATCTTTTTCTCGAGCGGATATTTCGGCACGCCATAGTGGTGGTAGAGTCCCGCCTGCGCCGCCCAGCAGATATAGAGCGTCGAGGTCACGTGTGTGCGTGCCCAGTCGAATATTTCCGTAATTTCGTTCCAGTAGCCCACCTCTTCGAAGTCCATCTGCTCCACGGGCGCCCCTGTGATAATCATGCCGTCATACTTCTCGTTCCTCATGAGTTCGAAGTCCGTATAGAAAGCCTTCATGTGTTCGATGGGCGTATTCTTGGGCGTATGACTTTTTATCTTCATGAAAGAGATCTCTATCTGTAGCGGCGTGTTAGACAGCAGCCTGACGAGGTCCGTTTCCGTTGTTATCTTCAGGGGCATCAGGTTGAGGATGACGATTTTCAGGGGGCGTATGTCCTGTCGCGTAGCTCGCGAATTGTCGATGACGAATATGTTTTCCCGCTTCAGCAGTTCGATGGCGGGCAGTTTATCGGGCAAGTTGAGTGGCATGGCATTTACATCTTTAGTTTCAGAGGGTCAAAGATAGTGCAAACTGAGAGAAGCACAAAGCGAAAACGAAGTTTTCAGGCTTTTAGATGAGGTATTGAAGAAAAAAACGGCATTTTCACTTTTTAATATTTTTATTTTTTTACTTTTGCCACCGATAACATTTCTAAAAAATTAATACCATGAAAAGACATCCGATTCTTACAGGTGTAGTCTATCGTTTAATGGGAGGAATTTTATTGCTCTTCCTATCCTGTAGTACTGAAAACAATGCATTTGACATGCAACCTGGCGACATCCCCATCACGTTCTCGGGCACTATCAGTGGACAATTACTCACAAAAGTTACCGCAACATCTTTCGAAACAAACGACCGCATCGGCCTGTTTGCCACGCTGACACCCAACTCTCTCGATGGAAAGAGATATATAGACAACCTGCAACTGACATGCAACAGCAACGGCAGCTCCTTCACGCCAGCACGGACGGTCTTTTATCCCGAAGGAGGAGGGACACTGGACTTCGTAGGCTATCACCCTTACCAAAAAGAAGGGCTACAAGCAGGGAGTACTACTCTATCTGTCAGCATCCAGTCCGACCAAAGCACACCTGAGAATTTCTCGGCAAGCGACTTCCTGACTGCCAAAAAACAAAATGTGGGAAGCAGCGAAAACGACGTGACACTGAACTTCAAGCATCGATTTGCCAAACTGAAATTTACCATTATCCCTGGCGAAGGCGAGGATGCGGCGAGCATTCTGGAGGACGATCCGAACATTATCGTCACCAATATCTACTCGCAAGCCAGCTACAATCTGACGGACGAAAGCATCACCAATCCGCAGGAGCCTACAGATATCCTCACCTACGGTTCGTGGAGCAACAGCGGAGAAAAACTCACAGGCAAAGAAATAATCATCATTCCGCAAAGCTTGACACAAACAGACAATAGCATTCTTATGGAATGGAACGGAAGGGTATACACCTGCCTGATGCCGGAACAAGTGATGAAGACAGGTACCCAATGCGAAATATCCATCACCGCCACCCAACAGGGAGGAGAATTTCTGACCGGCATAGCAGGTACCGTAAGCGACTGGACTACCGTCGACGGGCAAACGACGGACAACAACCAGGAAAACGTAGCCATCCACACGGCCATCTTGTCTTTCCGAGAGTCTGACGTTTATCGCATCTACCACGAAGGGAAGGCCCTGGCAGACGTGTGCAAGGAATATTTAATCTCGGACGAACTGACCTCCAGCGCTGTCGTCTACTATCCCATATCGGAGGAAACAGGGCGGCCCGACCTGACACGAGGAACTGTCCTGCGGCTGATGGACACGCCCGATGCCATCTGCGGAGGAACAATCGTCTGGAATACGGAAGCAAACAGCTTCACTTACAACCAAGGGAACCAAACGAGCATCAACAAATTTTACGTATCCGAAGACGGAACGATCAGCCTGACCTCGGGCAGCAATGCCGTAAGCTGCGACGTCGTGAGCCTGACCATACGCGACACCCGCGACGCACAACCGTCCTCCTACCCGATCGTCAAAATAGGAACGCAGTACTGGATGAAAGAAGATTTACGGGCAACCTGCTATAAGGACGGAACACCCCTGAAGAAATTGGAGAAACTCGGCACAGAAGCCGCCTACTTCAAGCCGGAAGGGCTGGAGTACTATTTCTACAATGGCGAAGCAGTTCTGGCCGGCGAATTAAGCCCCGAAGGCTGGAGCATTCCAAGCGACAAAGACTGGGAGGCCCTAAAGAGCTACACAGGCGACAACACCTCGCTACTGAAAGCAGGCACGTGGCTGCTTGAGACGGACAACGCCGGGCAGGAGCAAGAAGGAGACGTGGCTCCCGTCAACAACCTGACCGGGTTCAGCGTCTATCCACACGGTTCGTGGTTGAGTGGGCAGCACAATAATGATGGGCGCCTGAACGGATATTGGGCACTGAAAGAAGGCAGTACGGAGATAGCCGACAAAATGATATTCTTCACTGGAGGCAGCAACAACTTCTACCTGTCCGATCCGATTGTAAACGGGAAAGACTACTACAAAGCCGCATCCATCCGTTGCATCTTGAAGTAACCCCTATAATTTAGTTTGTGTCCATTATTCCTGTTTATCCTCTCATTTTAGAAGTCCCGGCGGGCCAACATCCGTTGGGACTTCCCTTTGTCGACAGGAACAAAGATAGAGGGTATTATACACCCAGCCCAATACAACTATTTTTGTCTACTGAGATAAAAAAGACAAACTGAGAATCGATTTTCATAAACTGTCAACTGTCAGCTGTAAGGCAAAAACATTATTTTGTTACCTCATTTCAAATTTTTGCTTATCTTTGCGTATAACGCAAAAAAATTGAGAATACGATGGCTGATATTAATAGATTAAAAGTTGTTTTAGTAGAAAAAAAAAGAACCAACAAGTGGTTAGCTTCAGAGTTGAAGAAAGATCCTGCAACCGTATCAAAATGGTGTACGAACACTTCACAACCTGATTTACATACACTGACTAAAATTGCTTTTTTGTTAGGTGTTGAAGTTCGAGATTTAATTAATAAGAACGAGGATATTTATGAGGACACCGAAGCAATTCAATAATATAACAGAACGTGTTATAGATGATTTGAAACAGGTATTGTCTTCGGGCAATAGTCAAATCTCTATAGCGGCAGCCAGCTTTTCTATCTATGCTTATGGAGCCTTGAAAGAAGAATTGGAAAAGGTGGATTGTGTAAACTTTATTTTTACTTCACCGACATTCTATACGGACAAGTCCGAAAAGCAAAAGAGAGAGTTCTATATACCCAAATTAAATCGGGAAAGGAGTCTTTTCGGATCTGATTTTGAAATAAGGCTTCGAAACCAGCTTACACAACGGGCTATTGCCAAAGAATGTGCAGACTGGATTCGTAGAAAAGCACGGTTCAAGACAAATATAACTCACGGCTCCATGAACACTTTCCTTAATATAAAGGAAGGTGAAGAAACCTATACCTATATGCCTTTCAATGAGTTTACCACTACTGAACTCGGGCTTGATAGAGGTAACAATATCTGTCCGATGGTTGTAGGTATGCCAGGGCATAGTTCTACAGATATGTTTCTGAAGAATTTTGCCGAGCTCTGGAAGGACAAAGAGAAGTTTCAGGATGTGACAGATAATGTCATAGAAAATATCGAAACCGTTTATAAGGAGAATGCACCGGCTTTTATCTACTTTATTACGCTGTATAATATCTTTAATGAATTTCTTGAAGACATCAGCGAGGATGTGTTACCCAATGAAGCTACTGGATTCAAAAGTAGTGTTATATGGAATAAACTATATAATTTCCAGCGTGATGCATCATTGGCAATCATAAACAAGTTAGAAAAATATAATGGATGTATTCTTGCTGATAGTGTGGGTTTGGGAAAAACATTTACGGCTCTTTCGGTTATCAAGTATTACGAAAACCGAAACAGAAATGTATTGGTGCTTTGTCCCAAAAAGTTGAATGATAACTGGCAGACATTCCGTTCCAACTATAAGAACAATCCAGTATTGGCAGATCGCTTGCGCTACGATATATTGTTTCACTCCGACCTTTCAAGGGATAGAGGATTAAGCAATGGACTTGACCTGGAACGAGTGAACTGGGGCAATTATGATTTGATTGTAATAGATGAAAGCCACAATTTCCGCAATGGTGGTCGGTTTGATAATGATGACGAAGAAGATGATTTCAAGGAAAATCGTTATGCCCGGCTGATGAATAAAGTCATACGCAGTGGTGTCAAGACAAAAGTGCTTATGCTTTCCGCCACACCTGTAAACAACCGGTTCAGTGACCTGAAAAATCAGTTGCAACTGGCGTATGAAGGCAAGGCTGAAAACATAAACGATTTGCTGGATACAGGAAAGAGCATAGACAGTATTTTCAGAGATGCCCAGACGGTATATTCAAAATGGTCCAAACTACCTCCTGAAATGAGAACGACGGAAAAACTGGTAGATTCATTAAGTTATGATTTCTTCCAGTTGCTTGATGCAGTTACCATAGCCAGAAGCCGAAGTCATATCATTAAGTATTACAATACGAATGATGTGGGCAAATTTCCAGAACGTTTGTCGCCTATATCACGCAGACCTAAACTTACGGATTTGAATGATGCTATTACTTTTGCAGATATAGCAGAAATGCTTAACCGATTGAATCTTTCCATATATACACCTTCTTTGTTTATTTTTGAGAGTGAAAAAGGCAATTACGGAATAGATTACGAAGGTGAGGGACTCACTGTAGATGGACGTGAAAAAGGTATTCGGAAATTGATGGCTATTAACCTGCTGAAGCGTCTGGAAAGTAGTGTGAACTCTTTCCGTCTGACTTTGACCAGAATACATGATTTCATAAAAGACTCCATTACGGCCATTGATAAGTTTCAGGAAAGTAGCGGCGCAGAAACTATAGATGTAACTGATTTTTCGGAGGATTTTGATGCTGAAGACAGCGAAAACGATCCTTTTGTAGGTCGCAAATCAAAAATCAATCTCCGAGACATGGATTATGTAAGTTGGAGACGTGATTTGAAGGCTGATTTGGAAGTGCTGGAACTGCTTATCCTTATGCTGAAGGATATTACACCTGAGCATGACACCAAATTGCAGCAACTCGTAGCTGACTTAAAAAACAAGTTTGAACATCCCATCAACAGCACCAATAGGAAAGTGCTGATATTTACAGCCTTTGCAGATACGGCAAACTATCTCTATGAGCAGCTTTCCGGCAGGATTCTGAACGATTGTGGGCTGCATACGGCTCTGATAACCGGCAGTACGGAGGGGAAATGTACGTTGCCGAAACTGAAATGCACATTCAATGATATACTGACCTACTTTTCTCCTATGTCGAAAGACCGGGATGCCATTCATCCCAACGATACAAGGGAAATAGACGTATTGATAGCCACGGACTGTATTAGTGAGGGACAAAACTTGCAGGACTGCGATTATCTGATAAACTACGACATACACTGGAATCCTGTACGCATCATTCAGCGCTTCGGTCGTATAGATCGTATCGGAAGCAAAAACGATGTGATTCAGTTAGTGAACTACTGGCCGGATATGGAACTGGATGATTACATCAAGCTGAAAGGTCGTGTAGAAAGTAGAATGAAGGCAACAGTCATTACCAGTACGGGTGATGATAACCTATTGTCTGCTAATGAAAAAGGCGATTTGGAGTACCGCCGTAATCAGTTGAAGAAATTACAGAATGAAGTGGTAGATATTGAGGATATGGATACAGGCGTCAATATCATGGATTTGGGACTGAATGAATTTCGTCTGGATTTATTGGCTAATCTGAAAGAGCATCCCAATATGGATTTGACTCCATTTGGTATGAGTGCGGTGGTCAGTGCATCAGAACTGGTAGAACCGGGCGTGATGTATGTATTGAAGAACAAGAACAACGGTGTGAACATCGACCGTTCCAATCTATTGCATCCGTTCTATATGGTTTATCTTTCGCATGCTGGAACCGTTATCTGTGATCATTTGTCACCTAAAAAACTGCTTGACAAGATGCGTTATGCCTGCAAGGATAAGACCGAACCTGATAAGACGCTTTGCAAACAGTTCAACAAGGAAACACGTGATGGAAAAAACATGCGTCATTACAGTGACTTGCTGCAATCTGCCATAGAGAGTATTATCACAGTGAAAGAAGAGAGTGATATAGACAGTCTTTTTTCTGTAGGTGAAACAAGTGCTTTGACCTATAACATTAAAGGACTGGACGATTTTGAATTGATTTGTTTTTTGGTGATTAAGTAAATATGATGATATTATGTAATAGTATAAATTGGACGGCGGTAGGAAGTATTGCAACAGCTGCATCTGCTATTTTAACTTTGATAATGCTGGGCATTAATGCATATCAAATCTACATTTTAAAGAAACAACGCATTGAAGAAAATCGTGCGAGATTATGTTTCTCAATAGTTGCATGGAACGATATGTTTCTTTTGAAAATAAAGAATGTAGGTAAAGAGGTTGCTTATAACATAAAACTGAAGTTATCTAGTCCTATTATAGATGGACATTATTCAAATAATGTGATAGAGAGACTAAAAAGACTTGAAAATAAACCATTTATAATGGAAGCAGAACATACAAATTATTATGACATTAGTTTTTGTTATACTAAAAATAGGGAATTAAGGTATGAACCTGAAAATCCGGATAAAAAAGAAGAATTTATAAGTGCAGATATAAATCAATGGTTAGATACTCATTTAGATGACAAAATAACCATTACAGGTACTTATTGTGATAAATATGATATAAATGAGAATTTTTCTATTTCTGATTTTATTACAGGATCAATCAAATATCATGATGATATAACAAATGAATTGAAGATATTGAATAAAACATTAAAAAAGGAAGGTCAAATATGAATCTGTTAAACTTTCCATCCTCAACAATAGTCAATAAGTTTGTGCCTAAGAATGCGTTTTATGGAAGAAGCAGCGATTCTTCCTTGCGTGAATTTCTGACACGGGAGTTTGAAGGTATTATTTGGCTGTATAAATTGGCACCTGCTACGCTCAATGTAGAGGATGGTGAATATGTGCATGAGATTGATGTGTTCTATTGCAGGATGAAAGAAGACAAATACAGTGTTAAGCCTTTCAGTGTAATGGATGAATTGTTACCACGGCATACGGTTTTCATTATTGAGTACGGCGGAAAGTTTGATTTACTGATGCACCATAAAGAAATGTCGGTTGTTCATGGAGAACAGAAATGGAAGTGTGGCATTGGGGAACAGAAACGGGATGTACTGATTGAATCCAATACGCTGAATATCCAGGGACAGTCAATGGATGCCGTTTACAATGGTTTGCTTAGCCAAATATCAGGATTGTCTGTATCTACAAAAGAAGAATATAAAGAACAGGTTGATCTGCGTAAACAGATAGAAAGTATTCAGAAACAGATTATGACACTGCAAAAACGGATAAAAGCTGAAAAGCAGTTTAATCGACAAATGGAATTGAATACAGAGGTGCGTCAACTAAGGAAAGAAATAATATTATTAACTGATAAATTAAATAAGAACAATATATAATCATGAAACCAAATAAATTAGATTTGAGTTCAGTTAACGGCACACAACTGAATTTGGAAGCTCTCTATCAGATAGCACCATCCTGCTTTACGGAAGTAAAAGATGATAAAACCGGTGAGTTACGTCATGTGGTAAATTTCAAGACTTTGCGTCAACTGCTTGGAGATAATGCAGTGGAAGATGCGGATGAAATGTATCAGTTCACTTGGCCGGGTAAACAGGAAGCTCGTAGGGAAGCAGCCCGTCCTACTACAAAGACTTTACGTCCTGTGGTAGAGGATAGTGTGGATTGGGATAATACACAGAATCTATATATTGAAGGTGATAATCTGGAGGTATTGAAGTTGCTCCAAAAGTCGTATATGGGTAAGGTGAAGATGATTTATATTGACCCACCTTACAATACGGGTAATGATTTTGTGTATGATGATGATTTTGCGTTTTCACAAGATGATTATGATTTATTTGCTGGAAATGTGGATGAATTAGGTAATCGTTATCGAAAGAATACTGATTCAAATGCTCGTTTTCATTCAGATTGGTGTTCGATGATGTATTCGCGCATATTAATTTCTCATTCGTTATTGAAGGAAAGTGGTGTTGTATTTATTTCAATAGATAATAATGAGGTGTTTAATTTGATAAAAATTTGTAATGAAATATATGGAGAATCAAATAACCTTGGCATTATATCCAATACAAATAACCCTAAAGGGCGATCAGACGATAAGTATATAGCTACTGCCCATGAATATATTTTAGTTTATGCAAAAAATATTCAAAGTGCAGAGTGGTATGGATTTGAGCCAACAGAGGAAATCACAAAAAGATACAACAAAACAGATGATAATGGTAGGCGTTATAGAGAAATAGACTTGAGAAAAACAGGAGAAAATGATTTACGTGAGGATCGTCCTAATTTATTCTATTATTTTTACTATAATGAAACTACTAAAGATTTCTATCCATCAAGAGACATTGTTGAAATAGATGGTTATATACGTATAAAACCTCAAAGAGAAGATGGTAAAGAAGGCAACTGGAGATGGGGAATAGAAACAGCTATTAAACAAATCGAAGATTTAATGCCAAAATTTATGCCATCACGTAAAGTTTGGGGAGTTATGCAAAAAGACTATCTGGATAGTAGAGATTTCGTCAAACCGACATCGTCATGGACATTTAAAGATGTTAATAGTGAAAGAGGTACGGAAGATTTTATAAATTTAGGGTTTGATAAGCGAATATTTGCCAAACCTAAACCTGTTGGAACAATTTTAAGATGTTGTAAATTAGCAACAGTAAATAATAAGGATGCCTTAATATTAGATTTTTTCAGTGGCTCTTCTACGACAGCCCATGCCGTAATGCAGCTAAATGCAGAAGATAAAGGGCGTCGTAAATACATCATGGTTCAACTTCCAGAGGAAACACCAGAAGGTAGCGAAGCTCGTAAAGCAGGCTATAATACAATTCCAGAAATAGCCAAAGAACGTATCCGTCGTGCTGGCAAGAAAATCAAGGAAGAATCCCCATTGACAACCCAAAACCTTGATACAGGTTTTCGTGTTTTCCGTTTGGCAGACAGCAATTTTGAGGAAGTAAAGAAAGCTCCGGCGGAATACGACCAAGCACAGCTTGATCTTTTCCTCAATAACGTTAAGAGTGACCGTACAGACCTTGACCTTTTGTTTGGAGCTATGCTTAGTTGGGGTGTACAGCTCTCTTTACCTATGACCAGTGAAGAGGTGGATGGAAAGATGATTTATTCGGTTAATGATGGTGACCTTGTCGCTTGCTTTGCAGATGATATTACGGAAAATATCGTAAAAGCCATGGCAGACAAACAACCGCTCCGTGTATTGTTCCGTGACAGCTGCTTTGCCCGTGACGATGCAAAAATCAATGTGTTTGAAACATTGAAACAGCTGTTGGACTGGAGCGAAGAAGATGCAATGAATAATATAAAGGTAATTTAAGAACATGATTTCAGTAGTTCGGAAATTCCGAACTACTGAAACAACAGCAAAAAGAATGAAAGAAGACAATCATAATAGGATTCAGACCAGTCAGAAAAGTGAGAGTTCGGGTTTGATAGATGAAATACGTGAAATCATTGAGCGTGGAAGAAGCCAAGCGTATGCTTCAGCCAACCAGATTGTAATACAAACATACTGGAATATAGGTCGTCGTATTGTAGTGGAAGAACAACTGGGAAAACAAAGAGCTGAATACGGTAAACGACTTATTGCGAACTTGGCAGAACAACTCTCAGCCATATATGGTAGCAACTATAGCAAACGTAATTTGGAATATTATCGTCAGTTCTATCTGTGCTTCAAAGATTTTGAAATTGTGAACACACGTGTTCGTAATCTTACCTGGTCGCATATCAGACGCATTATGAACGAGTCTGATCCGGAAGCAAGAGTATGGTATCTGAAGGAGGCTTCAGAACAGATGTGGAGTGTAAGGACTTTAAGCCGTAATATGAATACGCAATATTACGGTCGCCGCATGGCATGTTATCGGGAAAAACTTGCCTTGCCTGAACCCATAATAGAAGAAAATGACCCGCAGGAATATGTAAAAAGCCCGGTAATTGCCGAGTTTTTGGGATTCCGTAAAGATTCGAAATTAGATGAAAGCGAACTGGAACAGGCTTTGATAGACAATCTGGAACAATTCATTATGGAGCTGGGGCGTGGATTTGCCTTTGTTGACCGACAAAAACACATTGTTACAGATACGGCAGATTATTACATCGACCTTGTGTTCTACAATATAAAGTTGAAACGATACGTATTGTTTGAACTTAAAACGCATGAACTGACCCATCAGGATGTCGGGCAGCTTGATATGTATGTTCGTATGTACGACGATATGGTGAAGGATGATTCGGACAATCCGACAATAGGAATATTACTTTGCACAAATACGGATAAAACGATTGCCAGATATTCTGTTCTGCATAAAAGCGAACAGTTGTTTGCCTCAAAATATATGGCTTATATGCCTACGGAAGAGGAATTGCGCAGAGAAATAGAGACACAGAAACGATTCTTCATGGAACAACACGGAAAGGGGGACATGGAATGAAACTGAAATATAAACATCAACGTTTTCAGGCTGACGCAGCCAAAAGCGTGACCGATATATTTACCGGTCAGCAATATTGTGACAGTGCTGACTTTTTGATAGATCAAGGAAAGGATAAGAAGGTATTCGATTTAATAGGATTTGGCAATCAGAAATTGATGCTTGACCGGGAATCAATCACAGAGAACCTGAGACAGGTCCAGATGAACTGGGGACTTAAACCTGTTGAATATTTGCAAGGTGATATTTCAAATCCGATGTTCACCATTGAAATGGAGACCGGTACCGGTAAGACTTATACATACATCAAGACGATGTATGAGCTGAACAAGTTGTATGGCTGGAATAAGTTTATCATAGTAGTGCCCAGTATTGCTATTCGTGAAGGGGTGCAGAAGAGTTTTGAGACCATGCAGGAACACTTTGCCAATGAATATGGCAAGCGTATCCAGTTCTTTGTCTATAATTCTAGTCCTAAACATTTGCAAAAAATCGATGCTTTCGCCAGTGATAGCGGATTGCATGTGATGATTATCAATACGCAAGCATTTAACAGTTCCATGAATGAGGACAAAAATCGGGAAGGACGCAGCGGTGATGCTACAGCTCGTATAATATTTTCTAGGCCTGATTATTTTGGCAGTCGCAGACCTATTGATATATTGGCTCAGACCAATCCGATTATGATTATTGACGAGCCGCAAAGTGTTCTTGGTGCAAATAAGGCAAACGCCACAAGAAAAGGAATTGCGAAATTTCACCCGTTGTTCACCTTGCTGTATAGTGCAACACATAGAAAAGACGATGTGTACAATATGGTTTACCGGCTGGATGCGATGGATGCCTACAACCGTAAGTTGGTAAAGAAGATTGAAGTAAAAGGTATCTCACAAAAAGGCTCAACGGCCACAAACGGCTTTGTCTATCTGGATGAAATCGTCATAGGGAAAGGTAATCCGCAAGCCCGCATTTCGTTCGATGTAAAAACAGCCAATGGTTTCAAGCAAACGACCCGCCTGGTTGGAGAAGAGTTTAATCTTTTTGAGCAAAGTGGTGAACTGGCGGAATATGACAACCACTTCATTGTAGAACGCATAGATGGTGTTGAGGGATCTGTTCGTTTTCTGAACGGCATAACCCTCTGTGAAGGTGATGCTATCGGCAAAGTAAATGAGGATGTGCTACGTCGGATTCAGATACGTGAAACCATTCGTACTCATATCGAGAGAGAAAGGGAACTGTTTCCAAAAGGAATTAAAGTGCTTTCACTCTTCTTTATAGACCATGTAAACAGTTACCGCATTTATGACAAAGAAGGTACTGGCAACGGTAAATTCGCAGATATGTTCGAGGAAGAATACAGGAATGTAATTCAGGAAATGCAGCCACGTTTCTCTGATGAAGAATATGTCCGATATCTGCATAAGTTCTCAGCAGAAAAAGTACATCAGGGATATTTTTCTCAGGATAAAAAGGGAATTGCCGTTGATTCAAAAGAAAAAGAGGGAGATAATGAAATACGTGCATACGATTTGATTATGAAAAACAAGGAACGGCTGTTGAGTTTTGAAGAACCGGTACGCTTTATTTTCTCTCACTCTGCCCTGAAAGAAGGTTGGGATAATCCAAATGTATTTCAGATTTGTACCTTGAAAGATACCGGTAGTGAAATAAAGAAACGCCAGGAAGTAGGCCGTGGTATGCGTCTTTGCGTAAACAAAAATGGCGAGCGACAGGATCAGGATGTATTGGGTGATGGTGTGTTCGATGTAAATATTCTCACAGTGATAGCCAGCGAAAGCTATGAGCATTTCAGCAAGCAGCTTCAGAGTGAACTTGCAGAAGATGTCGCAGACAGACCTGTACAGGTTACGGCTCATTTGTTTGAAGATATTGTAATGGTATCTTCAGAGGGTAAGGAAATAAAGGTAAATCGTGAATTGGCATGTGAAATCCATGAGGAACTTATCAGTAATGGCTATGTAAAAAAAGGCAAACTTACTGAGAAGTATTTCAATGACAAGAAAGCCGGAGCTATTGATTTGGGAGAAGAACTGAATCCAATTAAAGCCGGAATACTTGGCAGACTTGATACCATCTTTAACCCGGATAGCATGAAACCAGACAATGCACGTAAACCCAAAGTTGCCACATTTAGGGAAGATTTGTTCAAAGAAAAGTTTACAGAAGTCTGGAAACGTATTAATGTGAAGACCTACTATAAAGTGGATTTCAGTACAGACGAATTGATAAAGAAGGCTATAGAAAGCATTGACAAACATCTGAGTGTTACAGAAATACGAATTGTAATAGAGGGTGGTTCATTAGAAAATATCCGCGACAAGGAGTCTTTACAGGCTGGAGTAGCCATGACGGCAGGAAAGACACGCACCATCCGTGTTTCGGAGACTGTAGGAAATAGCGTTCGCTATGATTTGGTAGGTGATCTGGTAAATGCAACCGGATTAACACGAAAAACCATAGTGGAAATATTAAAGGGCATAAAACCAACAACTTTTGCTCAGTTCAAGATGAATCCAGAAGAATTCATTATAAAGACTGCAAATATCATTAATGATGCCAAAGCTATAGCTGTTATCCAGAAAATAGCATACGAGCGTAGTACGAATACATACGATATGGATATTTTCACAGAAAGTACCATTAGAGGTAAATTGGGTATCAATGCTCTGGAAAGTGCCAAATCGCTGTATGATATTGTAGTCGTTGATAGCCAAGGCACAGAGAAAAACTTTGCAGAAGCATTGGAAAAGGAAGATGCGGTGGAAGTGTATACCAAACTGCCACGTGGATTCTATATCAATACCCCTATGGGGCATTATAATCCAGACTGGGCTGTAGCATTTAAGGAAGGCAGTGTAAAACATATCTATTTCATTGCTGAAACTAAAGGCAATGACTGGCAGGAATCACAGCTTAGAGGCTCTGAGGATGCAAAGATAGAATGTGCACGCCGACATTTTGCCGCAATTAGTGATTATAAGGTGGTGTATGATGTAGTTAAAGATTATCAAAGTTTATACAATCTTGTAGCGAAATAATAAAATGTAAGTGACACACTTATACTTTCATCGTATTAAAACAAATCACCCGCCCCTCATTCTCTGAGGCAGCGGGTGTTTTTACTTCGTGCTTGTGTTGTCGTGGGCTGCGCGCTTCGTTTACAGCCCCATGCAGCTGG